>Ga0256405_10002978_pt1 | contig 36583 bp, 30 predicted proteins | sample RumenRJG_02DNA_FD_189096 | JGI IMG/M metagenome (GOLD analysis project Ga0256405, IMG submission 189096) | Bovine rumen microbial communities from Lethbridge, Alberta, Canada - RJG_02 | ecosystem: Host-associated > Mammals > Digestive system > Stomach > Rumen | place: Canada: Alberta...
TGGGACTATGCAAGTTATCACCTAATGAATTTTACGAATATATTACTACAGGAGTATATCCCGATCTGATGATTATCTAATCATACAAAATTTTTTCACCGTGTCCTTGACATGGGGAGCACTTTATCAGGTTATCTCATACAAAATGATTTTGCTATAAGGAAAATGTATGAGGAACTTTGAAAAAACTCATACATTTTTCTTTGTTTACAAATAAATGTATGAAGCGACCTTTTCAATACCTTGAAAGTATAAGTCCATGTATTATTCGCCGGATCTCTATATTGCTGAAGGGCTTGTTTGGACCGTCCATTGTAATAATGAGGTTTTTGGGAGGGAAAATATTATTAGAATAATATAAATCAAATTTTTCGTGGTTACTGGTATGGTATGGCTCCTGATCAAACAGGCCACAGTGTTCCCAATAAACAATATCCCCCCCTGGCAGAAAAATGGTGAAATCCGGGTATACAGTAACGTTTTCCGACCATGCTGTTCCGTCCCGGTTGACATGGAATTTTGTCAGGACAAGAGCTTTTTCGTATTGAAAATGCTGCCCGTAATAGAGAAGTGCTTCCGCGATGCCCATTTCGGACTTGCTTCTGACCATAAGGCCGTTTGATACTTCGACAGTAAGCCGTTCACGGTGCTTGGGGTTTTCGGACTGTATAAGTTCCGGTGCCGGTGAAGAAAGCGATACGAGTTCGATAGCCTTCTGGTATGAGGCCGGAAGAGAGGAGATCAGAGACTCGTGATCAAAACTACGGTAAGCCTTCAGGAATTTCTCTATGGCTTTGATATTTTTGCTGAGTATTTTCGCCTTGACTTTGCTATAGCGGCCAAGTGCGATACTCCTTAGTTCTCCGGTATTTGTTTTGCTGATGTATTTTCGTGTATCGCTGCCCCTTGATGTTTTAAAAAACTGTCCATAGCCGTCTTTGCTCACGGAATATACCAAACCGCTGCCGGAGTTTTTTGCGGCATTATCGGCCGCTGCGATAAGGCATGACTTCTCGTAACTGAGTTCGTCTTGCATGGTTTTAATAAGTGTCATAAAATACCTCCTTTGGATAACAAAAAACCCGCTGCGGGATTTGCCGCATCGGGTCAGACTTTTACGATACTATTATAACACATAGAAACCTGAAATACAGTACAATTTGAAATTAGACCCCGCAAAATGCGGGGTCTGTTTTTACTATTTCAGTGCTTTCAGGATACCGAGCAGGTATTTCCATGTTCTCTCGGTTGAAGGGATGGATGCCTTCTCGTCGGGAGTGTGAACGTCCTTTAAGGTTGCTCCGATGGATACTGCGTCGAATCCGTGGCCTTTCTTTCCTGCGAAGAATCCGCACTCGAGTCCTGCGTGAACAGCTTCTACTGAAGGTTCATATCCGTACTGAGCCTTGAAGACTTCGATGCAGGTCTCTCTTAAAGGAGAATCTGCAAGGAATTCCCAGCCGGGATAGTAGAGTGAGAACTTGATCTCTCCTCCGAGTACTTCTGAGATATCGTTGAGCTTTCTGCACATCAGGTCCAGTCTGGACTTGACGGAGCTTCTCAGGCAGTAGAGAGTGGTGACTTCGGTCTCGGTGGTGTTGATGGCACCGAGGTTAAGGCTGGACTCTACCAGATCCTTGATACCCATTGACATGGACTGGATGCCTGTGGGAGCGTTCAGCAGATAGGATACGATGCGCTTGCCGCTGGTCTTGTCCATGGGAACGAACATTGCGGAATCTGCCTTGGTGAGCTCGATCTTTATGTCGGGATCGGAAAGTTCGTATTCAGCAGTGATGACTGCCTGGCTTGCCTTTACTGCAGCCTCAAGGCCGGCCTCGTCAGAAGTTACGATCTGAGCGACGTTTTCTTTGCAGATAACGTTGTCTGCGCTTCCGCCCTTGATGCATACGAGTCTGTAATCCACGGTGTCAGCGATCTCGGAGAGAACGCGGCCCATGAGGATGTTGGCGCTTGCTCTTTCCTTGTTGATCTCCATTCCGGAGTGTCCGCCGAGAAGACCGGTGAGCTTGAGATTGAATACTTCGCCTGCGAATGCTTCTCTTGTTACGGGAAGGGTGCCGTTTCCGGTGATGCCGCCTGCGCAGCTTACGGTGATGACTCCCTCGTCCTCTGAGTCGAGGTTGATCATGCGGTTTGCCTTGAGAAGGGAAGCGTCGATTCCTTCTGCGCCTTCAAGTCCTGTCTCCTCGTCAACTGTAAATACGCATTCCACGGGAGGATGCTCGTATTCGTCTGAATCCAGGAGGGCAAGCATCATGGCAACAGCCATTCCGTCATCAGCTCCGAGGGTGGTTCCGTCAGCGGTGAGCCATTCACCATCAATCACCAGCTTGATGCCTTCCTTAGCCATGTCGATGGGGCAGCCGGGGACCTTCTCACATACCATGTCCATGTGACCCTGGAGCATCACAGGCTCTGAGTTTTCATAACCTGCTGTTCCTGCCTTATAGATCACGACGTTGTTCAGTTCGTCCTGTACGTACTCGAGACCGCGTTCCTTTGCGAAGTTTGCAAGGTAATCGCTGATCTGTTTTGTATTGTATGAGCCATGAGGAATATGACTTATCTCCTCAAAATAGTAAAAAACTTTTTTAGGTTCAAGATTGCTTGTTACACCCATTTTTTATCTCCTTTCACACTAATAGGTCATATTTTAATGCTTTTCAGCAAATTTAACTGTATTAAAGATCTTCGGGACTGATGCTTACGATCTCCTGTGAGGCGACTGCGTTCGCCACCAGGGTCTCCACATCGAGGCGGGATTCGCTCTCAAGGATCCTCTCAAGTCTCGGCTTGGTAGCGGGATGCCTGGGAAGGAATACGGTGCAGCAGTCCTCGTAAGGCTCGATGGATTTCTCGTAAGTTCCGATTTCCTGAGCTCTGTCCATGATCTCAATCTTGTCCATGCCTATCAGCGGCCTGAACACCGGCATGGATACCACGCTGTCGGTTACTACCAGAGCTTCAGCTGTCTGGGACGCCACCTGGCCGAGGTCTTCTCCTGTGATCAGTGCCTGGCAGCCGGCTTCCTGAGCCAGCTTTTCTGCGATCCTCATCATGAAGCGTCTGACGTGAATGGTCGTCTCTTCCTCGGGACAGTTCTTTACGATCTCTTCCTGGATGGGAAGAAGGTTGATAACGTGCATTTTGAATTTACCCGTATACTGGGAAACTATCTGAGCCAGTTCGATTACTTTCTCTCTGGCGCGTTCCGAGGTGTAAGGGTAGGAGTGATAGTGCACGGCTTCGATCATCATGCCGCGCTTGGCCATCATCCATGTGGCAACAGGGCTGTCGATACCTCCGGAGAGAAGGGTCATTCCCTTGCCGTTGGTGCCCAGAGGCAGTCCTCCGAGACCGTTCACCTTCGAATCGTAGATGTATGACTTGTCATGCCTTACGTCGACCTTGAGAAGAACGTCCGGATCGTGCACATCCACCTTCAGGACCTTGCAGCCCACCAGGACCTTGGCTCCGATTATTCTTCCGATCTCAGGCGACTTGACGGGGAAGTTCTTGTCGGCTCGCTTGGCTTCGACCTTGAAAGTCTTAATGCCTTTTTCATCGATAAGGTTCTTCATGTAGCGCACGGCTTCCGCTCCGATGGCGTCCAGATCAGATTCCGCTTCGACTGCTCTTGATACGGATGCCACGCCGAAGACCTTGACTGTCTGTCTGATTATCTCATCGAGATCCAGTTCCTTATCAGCTCTGATATAGATCAGGCCTTCGTGACGGTAGATGTCGATCTCCTTGTCCTTTCCGACTTCGCCGACCTTCTTCACGTTGGCCTTGATGCGGTCCACCAGCATGCGCTCGAAGTAGGGCTTGTTCATTCCTTTCAGGGCGACTTCTCCGGCCCTGACGATCAGAATATTCTTTTCGTTCATTTTTACCTCCTGAACCGGCGGATACGTTGGTGCCGGTATATTCATATTCCAACCAATCATTATATATTATTTGCACAAAAAACTCAATGCCCGAAGTAAATTGCCGTTTTGTACTTAAAAAAGAGCCTGAAGCCGTTCAAATATTGAAAAAACCTGTTGAAAACTGGGCTGAAATGTGGTATAAATGTTGTTGTATGATGTTATAATTTTAACATGGGTTAGTACGGCTCGTGTTGATATAACTAATAATTTTTCAAGGAGGCTTTTAAATGAACTTTCAACTGACGAAAGAACAAGAATTCGTAAGAAAAATGGTCAGAGAATTCGCAACTACCGAAGTTGAGCCCATCGCAGCTGACATCGACAAGGAACACAGATTCCCTGAAGAGAACGTAGAAAAGATGGCTAAACTCGGCATGATGGGAATTCCTTTCCCCACTGAGTATGGTGGAGCAGGCGGAGATCACATCGCTTATGCTATCTGCGTAGAAGAACTCGCAAGAGTATGCGCATCCACAGCAGTTATCGTTTCCGCTCATACTTCACTTTGCTGCTGGCCTATCTTCAACTATGGTACAGAAGCTCAGAAGGAAAAATACCTTCCTGACCTTCTTTCCGGAAAGAAGCTCGGCGCATTCGGACTTACTGAACCCAACGCAGGTACAGACGCTTCCGGACAGCAGACAAGAGCTGAACTCGTTGACGGACACTGGATCCTTGACGGAGCTAAGTGCTTCATCACAAATGGTGGATATGCTGATACTTTCGTAGTATTCGCTATGACCGACAAGAAGAAGGGAAATCACGGAATCACCGCATTCATCGTAGAGAAAGGTGACGAAGGATTCTCCATCGGTAAGACAGAGGACAAGATGGGTATCTGCGCTTCCTCAACAACCGAGCTTATTTTCCAGCACTGCGTAATTCCTGAAGACAGACTTCTCGGTGAAGTCGGCGGCGGATTCAAGATCGCTCTCTCCACACTGGACGGCGGACGTATCGGAATCGCTTCCCAGGCTCTCGGAATCGCTCAGGGTGCATTCGACGTTACAGTAGAATACATGAACGCTCGTAAGCAGTTCGGTAAGAAGCTGTCACAGTTCCAGGCACTCCAGTTCGAAATGGCTGACCTTAAGACAAGAATCGAAGCTGCAAGACTTCTGATCTACAGAGCAGCTGACCTTAAGGACAAGCACCTTCCTTACTCTGAAGCAGCTGCAATGGCTAAGTTATATGCCGCTGAGACTGCTATGGCTGTTACCACCAAGTGCGTACAGTATCACGGTGGTTATGGCTACACCAAGGATTATCCTGTTGAAAGAATGATGAGAGACGCTAAGATCACTGAGATCTACGAAGGTACTTCCGAAGCTCAGAGACTGGTAATTTCAGCTCATACATTCAAGAAATAAAGAGTAGGAGGAAACAAATATGGCATTTAATATTATTGTATGCGCAAAGCAGGTTCCTGATACTAACGTTATTAAAATCAACCCTAAGACAGGAACACTTATCAGAGACGGCGTTCCGTCAATCCTTAACCACGATGACAACAACGCTCTCGAAGAAGCATTAAAGATCAAAGATAAATATGATGACGTACACATCACAGTCATCTCCATGGGACCTCCTCAGGCATCAGACCTTCTTTTCGAATGTATCGCTAAGGGAGCTGACGAGGGTATCCTCGTATCCGACAGAGCAGTCGGCGGTTCCGATACATGGGCAACTTCCAACACACTTGAAGCTGCAGTAAGAAAATGGGAAAAAGAGAATGGCCCTTATGACATCATCTTCACAGGCCGTCAGGCTATCGACGGAGATACCGCTCAGGTTGGACCTCAGCTTGCTGAAAAGCTTAACCTGCCTCAGGTATCCTACGTTGAGGAATTCGAGATGGCAGAAGACAGAAAGACCATCACAGTAAAGAGACAGTTAGAGGACGGATATGAACTCATCGAACTCCAGACTCCTTGCCTCCTTACAACCATCAAGGAATTAAATACTCCTAGATACATGAGCGTTAACGGTATCTTCGGCGCAAAGGACATCAAGGTCTGGAACGCAAAGGATATCGAAGTTGACCTGACCAAGGTTGGACTTGAAGCATCCCCTACAAACGTATTCAGATCATTCACACCTGCACCTAAGGCTCCCGGCATGAAGGTGGAAGGAGATACTGAGAACGAACAGGCAAGAAACCTTCTGATCAACCTTAAAGGTAAGCACATCATCTAATTTGAGGAGGAAATATAATGGCTATTGAAATATTAAAAGAAAAATGTACAGGTTGCGGACTGTGCTTCAAGTCCTGCCCTTATGACGCATTTGAATTTGAGCCCTATGATGGAAACAAGCTTGGCAGAGTTGCTAAGGTAAACGCTAAGTGCTCCTTCTGTAACCAGTGCCTTACCGCTTGCAGATTCGGCGCTATCAAGGAAGTTCAGACTGCTACCGGCGACGACAGATTCAAAGATTACAAGCACATCTGGGTATATGCTGAGCAGAGACATGGCAAGATCCAGAACGTAGCTCTTGAGCTCATCGGCGAAGGCCGCAAGCTTGCTAAGGACATCTCCGAGGATACACAGGTTTGTGCAATTCTCGTTGGTGACAAGATCGACCACCTTGCTCAGGAATGCTTCGAGTATGGTGCTGAGAAGGTTTACATGATTCAGGATCCTCTTCTTGAACAGTACACCACAGACGGATACACCAAGGTTATCTATGATGCAATCCAGGAATACAAGCCCGAGATCGTTCTCTATGGTGCAACCCATATCGGACGTGACCTTGCTCCTCGTATCGCAGCAAGATGCAACACCGGTCTTACCGCTGACTGCACACACCTTGATGTAAAGGTTTCCAAGTACATCGAATTCGCTAAGGCTAACACAACTCTTGATACTTCCACACTGGATCCCAACGACCCTTCAACAGGTATCAAGCAGACCCGTCCTGCATTCGGCGGAAACCTCATGGCTACCATTATCTGCCCTAACACCAGACCTCAGATGTCAACTGTACGTCCCGGCGTTATGCAGAAGCTTGAGAGAAAGCCCGGTGCAACAGGCGAGATCGTAAACGTTAAGCCCGCTATCTCCAAGGCTGACATCCACGTAACAGTTAAGGATGTTGTTAAGTCAGCTAAGGAACTCGTTTCCCTTACAGACGCTAAGATCATCTGCTCCGGCGGACGTGGTCTCGGTGGTCCTGAAGGATTCGAACTCATCAAGGAATTCGCTGACAAGGTTGGCGGAGTTGTTGGTTCCTCCCGTGCAGCTGTAGATGCTGGCTGGATCGATCACTCACACCAGGTAGGACAGACCGGTACAACCGTTAAGCCCGAGATCTACTTCGCTTGCGGTATCTCCGGAGCTATTCAGCACCAGGCTGGTATGTCCGGTTCCAAGATCATCGTTGCCATCAACAAGGATCCTGACTGCCCGATGATGGAAATCGCTGACTATGGTCTCGTAGGTGACCTTTACAAGATCATCCCTGAGATCATCAAAGAATGGGACAACGCAGAAGAACTCTACGATGCTACCACAAGATAATCACTTGAACATAAGTGTTTAGTTGAAAGTTATTAGCTATACAGGAACGACCCGGATTTATCCGGGTCGTTTTTTCGTATGAAAAAATCCCCACTTGTACGAAGATATGATTTTGATTATAATATTTTTGTAATATTTTTATGGATTTGCCAACTTTGGCGGAATTATGGAGACTTATTATGAAACTCGACTATAAGCGCACGATCCTTATCGGATTCGCATTTCTGTCAATCAGCGCTTTCTGGCAGATGTACGATAACATCATTCCTTTGATCCTGAAGTACTTCTTCAATATCGGAGACACTCTGTCAGGCGGAATAATGGCGCTGGATAATATCTTTGCGCTGTTCATGCTTCCCATATTCGGAGCAATCAGCGACAAAGTCAGCACCAACCGCGGCAAGCGTACACCTTTCATATTCGTGGGAACGATACTGGCAGTGATCTTCATGATCTTCCTGCCGATCGCGGCCAACATGAGAAACCTGGCTCTCTTCATAGTCATGCTTCTTCTGACTCTGATCGCGATGTCCACCTACAGGTCGCCTGCGGTATCTCTCATGCCGGACGTAACCCCGAAGCCTCTGAGATCCAAGGGAAACGCTATCATCAATCTGATGGGAGCTGTGGGTATCATCCTTGTTCTCGGTCTCACCATGGTGCTTTCGGGTTCCAAGGATAACAATACGCCAAACTATATCTACCTGTTCCTCGCAGTTGCGGCCATAATGATCATCGCTCTGGTAATAGTACTTACCAAGGTGGATGAGAACAGATTCGTAGCTGAAAGGATCGCCATTGAGAAGGAATTCGGCATAGAGGATGAAGTGGAGGACGACGGGTCAGGTGATGCCAAACTTCCCGCTGACGTCAAGCGCTCTCTCATCTTCCTGCTTCTTTCTGTGGCCTTCTGGTTCATGGCGTATAACGGAGTAACGACCGCGTTCTCGAAGTACGCGACTGAAACCTGGGGCATGGGAGGCGGATCCTACGCGGGAGCGATGATGCTCGCTTCCATAGGAGCGCTTATAGCGTTCGTACCCGTCGGAATCATCTCGTCTAAGCTCGGACGTAAGAAAGTGATCCTCTTCGGAGTGATACTGCTGGCCGTGTCCTGGTTCGCAGCATTTTTGTTCAAGACCCCGAATTCAGGCATCTACGTGGTATTCATACTGGTAGGCATAGCCTGGGCTTCGATCAACGTAAACTCATATCCCATGGTAGTTGAGATGTGTAAGGGCTCCGATATCGGTAAGTTCACCGGATATTACTATACATTCTCCATGGCAGCCCAGGTATTCACACCGATACTTTCAGGGTTCTTCCTCGAGCACGTGGGATACTGGACGCTGTTCCCGTATGCAACCATATTCTCGGTGATCGCATTCGTTACCATGCTTCAGGTAAAACACGGAGATTCCAAACCTGACGCACCGAAGAAGGGTGTGGAGGCTTTCGAAGATCTCGATATGTAAAATAATGACGTTGATACAGCCCGGCCGCTTTTATGCTCAGGCCGGGCTTGTCTTCTTATGAGAGGTTAAGGTATGAAAGACAGAAATATCGTACTTGAAGAACTGAAAAAATACAGATTCGCTCATCGCGGGCTCCATCACAAGCCGGATGTGCCGGAGAATTCCCTCCTGGCGTTCGAAAAGGCATTTGAAAAGGGGTTTGGCGCAGAATTTGATGTTCATCTCACGAAGGACAATAAACTTGCTGTTATCCACGATTCCGGGCTCAAAAGGGTGACCACGGTAAGATCCGATCATCTTCCGGTAATTCCCGAAAACGCTCATATAGAGTGTGAGACCAGCTTCAGGACTGCGATGCTGATAGAAGAGATAACTCTTGAAGAAGCAAAAAAATATCCTCTGGAGGAATCGGACGAGAGGATCCCCGAGCTGAGAGAAGTGCTGGAACTGGCTGCAGGCCGCGTTCCGCTCATCATAGAACTAAAACCTCACGGAGGAAATCACGAGGAACTCTGCGACCTTGTGATGGAGGAGATGAGACGCTACGAGGAGAAGTATCCTGAGGCGGTGTACTGCGTGGAGAGTTTCAATTCCTTTGCGGTCCTCACCATGAAGAAAAAGTATCCTGAGGTGGTGAGAGGCCAGTTGGGTTCCGATCTGATAGCGGATTACAAAGCGCGGGTGCCGGGGGATCCCAGGGAAGGGGTGAAGTTCGATCCCGTGACGAACACCCTGGTAAGGGACCTCAGGATGAACCACCTGACGGAACCGGATTTCGTGGCATACAACTACGATCATAAGAGGAATAAAGCATTCAGGACTTTTGACGGCGCCAAAGTTTTCTACACCATCAAGGATCCGATAGATCTTGCCGTAGGCGAGGGGCTTGGTGCTGTATGCATATTTGAGAGGTTCGTACCCGGGAGCCCGATGAGGGGTGAAAAGATCTGATGAAATCAATAATCAGAAGCCAAAGCAGCTGCAATCATTTGCGGCTGCTTTTTAAATGGTTACTGAGGGGTGAAAAATGGTAAAAATAGTATATTTTCACTTGATTTATGGTGAAAAGTGGTGTATAGTGGTGGTAAGATGTTTCAGGGTAGGGTCACTGTGCCCGAAATGTGGCGTTGAGACACCCGACTGACATCCAAAAACAAAGAAGGAGGAGCATCCATGTTCATGGGAACCACCTACAATTCAATAGATGACAAGAACAGGATGATCGTGCCTTCCAAACTCAGGGCTGAGCTCGGTGCCAGATGCGTGCTGACCAAGGGACTTGACAAGTGCCTTTACATCTACACCACTGAAAACTGGGCCAGACAGATGGAGAAAATAGAGAAACTTCCGGAGTCGGATCCTAAGGTCAGGGCCTTTATTAGGCACTTTTGCGCTAACGCATGCGAGTGCGAATTCGATAAGCAGGGCAGAATAGTCATCCCCCAAGAATTAAAGTCCTACGCTGCAATCGAAAAAGAACTCGTAACGATGGGAGCGATGTCCAAGATCGAAGTATGGTCTAAGGACGTTTGGGAAAACCCGGCAAACAACAGTAAAATGGAAACAGAAGATTTCGCCAACGCTCTTACAGAATACAATTTCTAAGGAGAGAACTATGGAATTCAAACATATATCGGTAATGTTTGATGAGGCGATAGAAGGACTTGATCTGAAATCGGACGGAATATATGTTGATGGCACTTTGGGTGGCGGCGGCCACTCAGGCGGTATATGCGCCAAATTGGGAGAGAACGGACTCTTGATCGGAATCGACCGCGATAAGGACGCGCTTATGGCGGCCGAAAAGAGGCTCTCCCAATATAAGTGCCGGAAAGAACTGGTACAGTCAAATTTTTCCGATGTCAAGACTGTGCTCGAGGACCTGGGAGTAGATAAGATAGACGGGGCCCTGCTGGATCTGGGGGTAAGCTCCTTCCAGCTGGACAATCCCGAAAGAGGCTTCAGCTATATGCATGAAGCTCCTCTGGACATGAGAATGAACAGAGATGACAGCCTTACAGCTTATGACGTCGTAAACGGTTACGACAGAGATGAGCTCAGGGATATCATAAAAAATTACGGCGAAGAAAGATGGGCATCCAGAATAGCAGAATTCGTGGTAAGAGAGAGGGCAGTCAAGCCGCTGGAGACCACCACCGAGCTTGTGGATGTCATCAAGAAAGCGATACCGGCCAAGGCGAGACGCGAGGGTCCGCATCCGGCCAAGAGAACTTTCCAGGCTATAAGGATCGAGGTAAACGACGAGCTTGGAAGGCTTGAAAAGGCTATTGAGGATTTCCTGGATGTTCTGAAACCGGGAGGAAGACTCGCGGTAATAACCTTCCACAGCCTGGAAGACAGGATAGTGAAGGATACATTCAGAAGAAGATACGATCCATGCACCTGCCCGCCGGGACTTCCGATGTGCGTGTGCGGAAAGGTCGGAGACGTGGAAAGACCGGGGAAACCCATCATTCCCACGGAAGAAGAAGTTGAATCCAATCCGAGATCCAGAAGCGCCAAGCTGAGGATCGCTGTAAAGAAGAAGTTATAGTATTAAAGGTGTTTGAGAAATGGCTCCGAGTTCATATGCAGAACAATATATTGAATATCTGACCAGGCAGGGGAAATATGTTTCCTGGGAAGGTACGGAGGCTGTTAAGCCCGAACCCGAGGTCCCGGTTCCGAGCCGCAGTGCTGTCAGGAGAGAGAACCGCAGGGAAAGGGAACTGATGACGGCTGCACCGCAGCTGCCTCAGAAGCTGGTTACCACTCCTATGCTGATCCGTTCAGCTGCGATCCTCATTATCATAGGAGCGCTCCTGATCGCATCCGTATGGATGGGTGCCAAGGCGACCGCAATAAAGTACAGCATGAACTCGCTGAACAAGGAGAACGTACAGCTCAGAGACGAGATAACGGTATTGGGGATCGATATCGAGGGAGCGGTAAGTTTTGAATCCGTCGCCACATATGCGACAGGAAGTCTGGGTATGGTCTATCCGAGCAAGAGTCAATGCTACGTAATAGATGAAAGCCAGACGGTAGACGAGAACCTGGTGAAGACCATCAGGGAAAAGGCCTACGGTAATTAAAGGGTGTATTATCAGAATAGAAGCCGAACGCAAGTTCGGCTCATTTTACTAAAAGGAAGAATTCGCGCTGTATGGCAAGACGCAACAATGAAGTAAGACAATTGAACAGGGGAAGGATAACCCTTGGTTTCGCTATCATAGGGATCCTTTTTGTGCTTCTCAGCATCAGGCTTGCAAAGATAATGATAATCGACTCCGAGGAGCTCACACAGAAGGCTATCTCCCAGCAGACAATGGATGCGACCATAGAAGCCAAGAGAGGAATAATCTATGACAGGAACGGCAGGGAACTAGCCACTTCCAGCATTTGCTATACTCTTTATGTCTTCCCGGGGAACTTTACTTTCGAGAAGACTGAGGAAGAGATCGATAAGAACATAAACGTACTTTGCGATACCCTCGGTATAACGGACGAAGAGAAGAGAGCTTCTGTCGCTGAAAAGCTCAGGGGAGAAGACGGTATCGTCACCGTTAAGAAATACCTGACCAAGGAAGACGCCGATGCGGTGAGAGAACTGGGCCTGTCCGGAATAGAATTGTCCCAGGCCACCAAGAGATATTACCCTCTGGGTAATTTCGCGTCCCAGCTTCTGGGATCCGTGAACGATGACAACGAAGGAAGGACCGGACTGGAACTCGAGTATAACGACTACCTGTCAGGCGTTAACGGAAGGTGGGTGACCAATACGGACGTATCCGGAAACGAGCTGGTAGAGGGAACTGAAAGGCACTACGAGGCAAAGGACGGATACAACATCATTACGACTATAGACGAAGCGATACAGTACTACTGTGAGGAAGAGGCTAAGGCGGTCTACGGCAAATGGAAACCGAAGAAGGTCGAGATCCTGGCAATGGACCCGAACAACGGAGAGATACTCGCTTCAGTGGTATACCCGGGATTCGATCCCAACGATCCGTTTGAGCCTCAGGGACTCAGTGAAGAGGATAAGAAGGCATACGAAAACATGTCAGATGAGGACCAGACCGCATATCTTTCGACCATGTGGAGGAATCCGCTGATATCCGATACTTACGAACCGGGTTCAACTTTCAAGCTGATAACTGCGACATCAGCACTCGATGAAGGTGCCATAAGCCTCACGGATACATTCTACTGCGATCACTCCTTCAGAGTTGAGGACTATACGCTTTCATGCTGGTATGCCGGAGCTCACGGCTCACAGACGATCAAGCAGGCCATAGAGAATTCATGCAACCCCGCCCTGGCTGAAGTAGCGGCAAGGCTTGGGAAGACCAGGTTCCTGCAGTATATAAACGATTTCGGATTCGGAGGACTGACCGGGGTGGATTATCCCGGAGAAGCCGGAGCTCTCATCCAGTCATACGTAGGACCGGTAGAGCTTGCCACCATGGGTTTCGGACAGGGAATTTCCATCACACCAATTCAGCTCGTTACGGCGATAAGCTCGATAGCAAACGGCGGAGACCTGCTCAAGCCTCACTACGTCAAGGCGCTTACCGATTCAAAGGGAAGGATCGTCAAGACGTTTGACAGGGAAATAGTCAGAAAAGTCATTTCACCCGAGACTGCAGCTGAAATGCGTGATATAATGGAGGCCGAAGTTTCAGAGGGAGGCGGAGGCACCGCCAAGATGGAAGGCTTCAGGATAGGCGGCAAGACGGGTACGGCCGAAAAGGCGGAAGCCGGCGGCTATTCCCTTACTGACTATTACAGCTCATTCATATGCATCGCACCCATAGACGATCCCAAGGTAACGCTCCTGGTAGTAGTTGATTCTCCCAGAGGTGAGACCTACGGTTCCGTAGTAGCGGCACCCGCTGCCAAGAACATACTTGAAAACGTACTGAGATATATGGCTGTAAGCCCTGATTCAGAAGAATAAAAGAGAGACAGAAACATGAGAAACATTACTGCTGAAGAAATTAAAAACGCTGTAGGAGGCAGGATCCTTTCCGGAAGAGCTGACGACGCGGTGACGAATGCCGTCATCGACTCCAGACTTGCAGGCCCGGACGACGTATTTTTTGCGATCAGGGGAGAGAGAAATGACGGACATGACTTCCTTCCGCAGGTCTTCGGTGCCGGATGCAGGATGGCTGTGGTTTCAAACGCTGAGAAGGCATCTGCCTTCAAGGATACGGAAGGCGTGACTCTGATACTGGCCGACGATACCCTTACGGCGCTTCAGAAACTGGGCACGTATTATCTGGGAACTCTTGATCTGAAAGCCAAAATAGGAGTGACCGGCTCCGTGGGAAAGACTTCCACAAGGGACTTCCTTTACTATGTACTCAGCGAAAGATACAGGACTGCAAGATCCATAAAGAATTACAACAGCGAGACCGGACTTCCTCTCTCGATAGTCAGTTTCCCGGGAGACACCGAGGCGGCTGTTATCGAGATGGGCATGGATTTCAAGGGTTCCATAGCTGTTCTTGCAGATATAGCCGAGCCTGACATAGGGGTCATCACGAACGTTGGGATCTCGCATCTTGAGAATTTCCCTGAAGAGGGAAGAGAGGGCATCCTCAATACCAAACTCGAGATAACCAAGAACTTCAGAGAAGATTCAGTTCTGATAATAAACGACGATAACGATATGCTTGCGACTGTAGACATGCAGGAGAGAGGCATACCCGGAAAACTCGTGAGAGTGGGCACCGGAGAAAGATGCGATTTCGTGGTAAGCAACGTAACGGATAAAGGTATAGAAGGCATAAGCTTTGATATATCATATAATGGGGAGACCGTAAGCGTGGATCTTCCGGTTCCCGGCGCTCATAACGCCATCAACGCAGGACTTGCGATGGCAGCAGGCTGCCTTAAGGGAATGAACCTTGAAGAGACGGCGCGCGGATTCGCCAAGGCGGAACTTACTGCCAACAGACTTAACGTCATCAAAAAAGGTGGAATAACCATCATAGACGACACATATAACGCCGCGCCGGATTCCGTGAAAGGAGCGATCGAGACCCTTATGGCTACGCCGGTTCCTGAAGGCGGAAGAAGGATCGCCATCATAGGAGACATGGGAGAACTCGGTTTTGAATCCAACAGAGGTCATGGAGAAGTAGGAGCTTACGCTCATAAAAAGAGCGTGGATGTGACCCTGGCAGTGGGTCCCAAATCCTATGCGGCGTACAAAGGCTGGGGAAATGATGTGGCGGAAGCCGGTCATGAACTCAAACTTATGCACACCGGAGCCGGCATGCCTCTTATGGAAATGGATGCTCAGACAGGATGCATGTGCGAGCATTTTGAAAACAAGGAGATGGTGATCGCAGGGATCCTTGATCACATTCACGAAGGAGACTGCATCCTGATAAAAGCTTCAAGAGCCATGGCTCTTGAGAAGATAGTGGAACATATAGTAAACAATTTATAAACGGAGTAAAGAGATATCCATGACGACTTATATTTCAGTCATCTGCGCTTTGATAGCCGGCTTCGCTCTTTCCGTCATACTGACGGGGAGACTGATACCGTTTCTTAAGAAGCATCAGTTCAAACAATTTGTAAGAGAAGAGGGACCTCAGGCTCATCTGTCCAAGACGGGAACGCCTTCCATGGGAGGACTTGCCATAACGGCCTCTGCCATAGCGGCTGCCCTTATAATAGCAGCCGTATTCGGAGTGTTCTCAGTAAGGCTCCTCGTGGTCTGCATCACGATGATGCTCTTTGGTGTGATCGGCTTTATAGACGATTATGAAAAAGCCATCAAAAAGAACAACGACGGCATCAGCCCCAAACAGAAGATAATACTTCAGTTCGGTTTCTCTCTGGCCTTTGCGATCTTCGCATATTTTACGAGCGGAACGCTTTCAGCAGGACTTACAGCCGGGAACGCAGCTCATTCATCCATATGGATCCCCATCTGGGATCATTACCTCGACGTAGGAATCTTCTACATACCGTGGGTAATGTTCGTAATGATCGCTTTTTCAAACTCCGTCAATCTTACGGACGGCCTGGACGGACTGGCTTCTTCGGTAACGGCTCTGGTGGCGTTTCTGATGACCATAGTGGCTTACAATGCAGGCTTCGGTGAATATCCGCTTTTCTATGCCGGAATAATCGGAGCGTGCCTGGGCTTTCTGGTGTACAACCACAATCCCGCTAAGATATTCATGGGAGACACCGGCTCCATGGCTCTCGGCGGAGGCCTAGCAGCCTGCGCGATAATGATGAAGCTTGAGATCATACTTGCCATAGCAGGGCTTATATACGTTATGGAAGCTCTCAGCGTCATCATCCAGGTATGGTATTTCAAAAAAACAGGAGGCAAGAGGATCTTCAGAATGGCTCCTCTCCACCATCATTTTGAGCTCGGCGGAATGCACGAGACGAAGGTAGTCAGACTGTTTGCCACCATCACGCTGGCATTCTGTATCCTGGCTTTCCTTCTTTCCGTCATATAAGGAGTGATAATAATGAAAGCTATTATAATAGGCATGGGCAGAAGCGGCAAGTGCGCCATGTATGCCCTTAAAGATCAGGGATATGAGCTTGCTGTACAGGATTCCAAGGAAGCCGATAAGGCTGATCCTGAAGTGAGGGAATTCTGCCGTGAGCATGACATAAAAGAATACTACGGAACGATGCCGGATGATTTCAGCGCTTTCGATATGATGGTGCTGAGTCCTGGAGTTGATCCCGAAAGCACCTTCGTAATAAAGGCCATGGAGCAGGGCTGTGAGATCGTAGGCGAGCTGGAACTCGCATACCGCCTTGCAAAGGGTATCTTCGTCGGTATAACCGGAACGAACGGCAAGACCACCACCACGACTCTGGTAGGTGAGATCTTCGAGGCTTCCGGAAGACACACCAACGTGGTGGGAAACATCGGGCTTCCCGTTATCAGCGTTGCCGGAGATTCAAAACCCGACGACTGGATGGTGACGGAAGTCTCCAGCTTCCAGCTTCAGACGGTGTCACAGTTCAGACCTAAAGTAAGCGCCATACTCAATCTGACGCCGGACCATCTGAACAGACATCATACGATGGAAGGCTATGGCGAAGCCAAGGCTGCCATCTGGAAGAATCAGAAAGCCGGAGATTATCTCGTGATGAACATCGACGATCCCGTCCTCATGAAGCTATGCTTCAGCGATATAGACAGGGAGTTCAGGGGAACTTTTGTGGGCTTCAGCAGAAAGAGCGAACCTGAGATCGGTGCCTTCCTCAGGGACGGAAGACTCGTCATCAGGGATGAAGAGGGAAGACTGCACGACATAATTTCAAGAGATGAACTCAGGATACCCGGAGATCACAACGTGGAGAACGCGCTGGCAGCAGCAGCGATCTGCTTCTTCTCCGGTATCGGCACGGAGACCATAGCAAAGGTACTCAGAGAATTCGCAGGAGTCGAACACAGACTCGAATTCGTAAAGGATATAGACGGAGTCAGCTACTATAACGACTCCAAGGGCACTAACACAGATGCTACTCTTATAGCGATAAAAGCCCTCAAGCAGGATATAATCCTCATAGCCGGAGGAGATGCCAAGAGCCAGGACTTCACGGAAATGGCAGAGCATCTTAAAGGATCCGTCAAGCACGTGCTGCTTTTCGGAAGAGACAGGGGAATGATAAAGGAAGCCATGGACAAGGCGGGATATACCGAATACTCGGAACATGCCGATCTTGAAGAATGCGTGAGATGCGCTTCAGAGATCGCGGTATCCGGAGACAAAGTGCTGCTTTCGCCTGCATGCGCATCATGGGACATGTATCCCAACTTCGAAGTCAGAGGCAGACATTTTAAGGAATGCGTCAGCAAACTGCAGTAATGGAAAAGAAGAAATTCAATCTTATCAATTTCATAAAGAGCAGTAACGGCGGAGATCTGAGCATAGTTCTCCTGGTGCTGATACTTTGCATTTTCGGGATAATCATGGTATTCTCAGCCAGCTACTATTCCTCGATCAATGAGTCGGGCTCGCCTTACGCCTATCTCAGAAGACAGCTGATGTGGTTCGGGATAGGACTTGTTGCCATGATCATCCTCTCGAGGATAGACTACCATTTCTGGCTGAATTTCTCCTTCGTGTTCTACGTGGTGGGGATCCTGCTTCTTCTGGCGCTGTTCATACCGGGCGTCGGTATCGAGATAAACGGAGCCACGAGATGGATAGGAGTCGGTCCCATAACCATCATGCCCGGAGAGATAGCCAAGATCACGCTGATATTCTACCTATCGGGAATACTGGCTAAATCGCCGAATCTTCTGAGAGAGATCCCCGGCCTTATAATGGTGATCATAGCGGCCGGCATATATGCGGGACTGATCCTGAAACAGCCTAACATGTCGACAGCTGCCACCATTATCTTCATAGCAGGAGGCATGATGCTGGTTGCCGGCGCCAAGATCTGGCAGCTCATCGTTCTTGCCGGACTGGGATTTGCGGGAGGCATAGCCCTCATATTTTCATCGGAATACAGACATGACAGATTCCTGAGCTTCCTGGATCCTTTTGCGGATTCTCTGGGAAACGGTTTCCAGGCGGTACAGTCGCTCCTGGCTCTCGGGACCGGAGGATTCTTTGGTCAGGGACTGGGGAACAGCGTTCAGAAATATCTCTATCTTCCTGAACCTCAAAACGATTTCATCACAGCGATCATAGGTGAAGAGATCGGATTCGTCGGTATCATCTTATTGATGTTCGTTTACCTGCTCCTCATATGGAGGGGATGCAAGGCGGCGATGAACGCACCGGATTTCTACGGGATGATGCTGGCTACAGGCATCAGCGTCATGATAGGAGTCCAGGTCTGCATAAACATAGCAGTAGTTACTTCTTCGATGCCGCCTACAGGAGTCATCCTTCCCTTCGTGAGCTACGGCGGAAACGCCCTCATGCTTCTGATGGGACTGATGGGCATACTCTGGAACGTTACGAAACAGTCTGAAAAGAACGAGATCAGACTTATGGCGGAGAACGAAAGAAGGGCTCTGGAAGAAGAAAGGCAGAAACTTATCAGGAGGACCGTAAGACAGAGGTAATCATGAAAGTCGCAGTTACAGGAGGAGGCTCAGGCGGGCACGTTTATCCCGCTCTGGCCATAGCTGACAAATTCAGAGAGATGGATCCTGAGGGAGAAGTCCTCTACATAGGATACAAAAAGGGTTTTGAAAAGACCGCTGTCCCCAAAGCCGGGTACAGGCTTGAAGAAATCGATTCCAGGTGGGTGAACAGGTCCAGTGCCAGGGAGATCTTCTTAACGGGATATCACGTCGGAAACGGTATAATCCAGAGCACGAAGATCCTCAAGAAGTTCAGGCCCGATGCTGTGATCGGGACAGGCGGATATGTCTGCTTCCCGGTGATCTTTGCGGCACACAGACTTGGGATACCCTGCTATATCCATGAACAGAATGCTTTTCCGGGACTTGCGAACCGCAGGCTGGAGAAGTACGTAAGAAGGATTTTCCTAGGGTTCGGAGAAGGCGGAGAGTACTTCAACGACAAGGACAAGCTCACCGTTACAGGCAATCCGGTAAGAAGCTCCTTTTTCACCGCTGACAAGTCTGAAGCGAGAAAAAAACTGGGATACGCTGAAGATGATTTTCTTGTCTTTTCCTTCGGAGGCTCACTCGGGGCTGAAGCTATCAACAGGCTTGGAATGAGCCTGGTTGAGGAGATGAACGGAAAGGAAGGGCAGAAGCTGGTTTTCGGCACCGGAAGAAGGTTCTATGAAAGCGTAATGTCTGAGCTGGAAAAAAGAGGCATAAAGCCTGAAGAAAACATCCGCGTCACAGACTATATAGACGATATGGACAGCGTGATAGCTGCCAGCGATCTTATCATTTCAAGAGCCGGAGCGCTTTCGGTAGCTGAGATACTGGTTTCGGGGAAACCCTCCGTACTGATACCGTCGCCGAACGTGACCGGAAATCACCAGTATTTCAACGCCAGGGCCGTAGCCGATAAGGGCGGCGCGATACTGATCGAAGAAAAGGACATAGATGAGAAGTCGTTCCTGGAAAAGATAAGGGAACTCAGGAACGATCCGGGAAGGCTGGAACGCATGGGAGAAATGGCGCATGAACTGGCTGCCCGCTCCGCTTCCGACATCATTTATGAAGAGATAGTCAAGGACTTATGGAAAAAAACAAACGCCTGATAAAACAGCATATGAAGAAGGTCAGACTGAGGACCGTTCTCACTGTACTGGCGGTGATCGCCCTGATGATCGTTTTTGCGCTCAAGGCTCCTGCTTTCAATGTCAGCAAGTATGAGGTGGAAGGCAACAGGTATTACACCGATGACGAGATAGTCAACATGGGACACGCTGACATGGGAGTGAATATCTTTACGGGAGTGGACTGCAGTGATATAAGGGACAGGCTGATGAAAGACCCGTATATGGTAAGGGTCAGCGTCAGAAGGAAACTCCCATCCACCGTATCCATCGATATCACTGAAAGGACGCAGGTCGCGGGCGTAGTATACGGAGACAGCTACGTGGTGATAGATGAAGAGGGCATCGTTCTCAGAAAGACCACCGTTGATCCCAAGGTCACGATACTGAGAGGTCTGAATATTTCCAGCATGACCCTCGGAGAACCCATCACCGTGGATGAGGATGTCCTTCTGAGACAGTGCATGGAGATCATAACGAGCATGCAGGAAAATACCATGTACTTCAAGTCGATAACCATTACTGAGGGAGAAGCCAAGGCCTATGTGCTCGATACTCTTATGGTCAGAGGCGTGCCGGATAACATTCTGACCGCTTTAAAAAACAAGAATATACAGCTTGTGGTGCAGGAACTTTTCAATCAGGGAATAGAGAAGGGAACCATAAAAGTTACCGGAGACAACTATGTTTATTTCACTCCGGAACTTGAAAGCTGACGACAAAATGAAGATTTCCGGCGCCTGATGTGAAACCATCGCAAAAGGCGCCGGTTTTTTTGATAAATACTAAAAAAAATAGTGCAAAACCCTATATTATGTGCTATTATTATCTCAAGTATGTTTATGACATTATGGAGGTAGAATACATGCTACAGTTTGACACCAATGATAAAAAAGGGGCTGTTATCAAAGTAATCGGAATCGGCGGCGGCGGATGCAACGCTGTTAACCAGATGGTTGAAGCCGAACTCAGAGGTATCGATTACATTGCGGTAAATACAGATAATCAGGCTCTCGCCAGATGCAACGCCGATACCAAGGTGCAGATCGGTGAGAAACTTACAAGAGGACTCGGAGCAGGAGCAAACCCTGAGATCGGTATGATGGCAGCCGAGGAATCTATAGAGGATATAGTAAGCCATCTCGAAGATGCTGACATGGCTTTCATAACTGCCGGAATGGGCGGCGGTACAGGCACAGGAGCTGCTCCCGTTATTGCCAAGGCTTCCAAGGCAATGGGAATACTCACCGTAGGTGTCGTTACCAAACCTTTCACATTTGAAGGACCCAAGAGAAGAAAACAGGCAGAGCTCGGAATCGAGTATCTGAAGGAATATGTTGACGCTCTTGTCGTGATCCCCAATGACAAGCTTATTGAAAACAGCGCTAAAAACACTTCCATGCTTGAAGCTTTCAAGATGTCAGATGACGTGCTCCGTCAGGGCGTACAGGGCATTTCCGATCTGATCAGAGACGATGCCATGATCAACGTAGACTTTGCTGACGTACGTTCAGTCATGACAGACAGAGGAGTCGCTCACATGGGCGTTGGCCACGGTTTCGGCGAGACCAGAGCAGCAGATGCTGTCAAGGGAGCCATCGAGAGCCCGCTTCTGGAGACCACAATAGACGGAGCTAAGGCCATACTGCTTTACGTCGTAGGTGGATATGACGTGGGAATGATGGAGATCAACGAGATCGCCAGCGAAGTCCAGAACAGAGCCAGTGAAGATTGTATCCTGATATTCGGTGCAGCGATCGACGACCAGATGAAGGATGAGATAAAGGTAACTGTCATAGCCACCGGCTTTGAAGAAGACGAATATGAGGAAGAAGTTGAAGAATACGTCCAGCCGGAACCCGTAGTAAAGGAAGTTCCCAAGCCGAAGACTACAGGACTTGGATCAGATGATGCCAAACTTCCCGAAGATATGAAGACCAACGTCTACGGAGGCGTTGAAGGAATGTCCGGAACTGAGACCACGCTTCAGGAACTGCTTGAAAGGCAGAAGGACAGCGACGACGGAGATTCAGACTTCGTGATCCCCAGTTTCTTATAAAGAATCCCAAGCCGGCTATGCCGGCTTTTGGTGTTATAAAGACTTCTGCTTAAAATCAGATAATTGAGAGAAATATCATCAAAAGACAATAAGATCTTCAGACATGCTCTCAGTCTGAAGACGAAAAAATACCGAGACAAATACGGCGAATATATGATCGAAGGACCGAACCTCCTGAAAGAAGCCCTGAAGGAAGGGATAGAGACGGAGGCGGTCTTTGTGAGGCCTGAACTGACCTCTGAAGAGGCTGAGATCCTGGGCGGAGCAGATCTTGAAAGGAAGACATTCGTCCTTTCCGGAAAGCTGTTCGATGAACTTAAGGATACCGAAACCTCTCAGGGGATCATTTCCGTTGTAAGGAAACCGGAAACGGTCATCCCTGAAGGATCTGAAGGCGGCAACTACATAGTGCTGGACAGACTGCAGGATCCCGGCAATATCGGAACGATACTCAGGACGGCGGACGCGGCAGGGTTTGAGCTTGCAGTATTCGTCAAGGGCACCGCAGATCCGTACAGCTCCAAGGTCGTAAGGTCCGCGGCGGGTTCGCTTTTCAGGGTCCCGATATGTTTTGTTGACGGATCGGATGAACTTATCGGACTTGTCCATGAAAATGGGAAGCGCCTCATAGCTACAGCCCTTGAAGCGGAGAAGGCATATTATGACTGCGATCTTACAGAGGATGCAGCCATAGTGATCGGAAACGAGGGAAACGGCATAGACCGCGAACTCCTGAAGAGAGCAGACGAGATAATAACGATCCCAATGGCTGGAAATACGGAGAGCCTGAACGCTGCCGTATCCGCAGGGATCTTAATGTATGAAAGGATCAGAAGACGATAATGAAAGAAGCATTACAGCAAATCCTTGATGAAGCCAAAAAAAGGCTTCAGGAAGCACAGACACTTCAGGACGCTGAAGATGTAAGAGTAAAGATGCTGGGCAAGAAAGGCCAGCTCACAGGCATCCTTAAATCAATGGGAAGCCTTACACCTGAAGAGAGAAAAGAACTGGGAATGCAGGCAAACAAGGCCAAGGGCGAGATCGAAGCCATGCTCAACAGGACCTTTGACCAGCTTAAGGAAAGAGCCCAGGAAGCCAAGTTCAAGGCTGAAAAGATCGACGTTACGGAGCCCGGCAAGGAGTTCAAGCTCGGAACCAAGCACCCCGTGACCATAACCATCGAAGAGATCTCAAAGGTATTCAAGTCCATGGGATTCACCCTCACAGAAGGACCCGAGGTCGAGACCGTATACAACAACTTCGACGCTCTTAACGCAGGTCCCAACCACCCCGCAAGGGACTGGACCGATACCTTCTATATAAATGATGACGTGCTCTTAAGAACACAGACGTCACCTGTACAGGTAAGGACCCTTAAATCCCAGAAGCCTCCTATCAGAGTGTTCGCACCCGGAAGATGCTTCAGATGCGATACACCTGACGCCACTCATTCACCCATGTTCCATCAGGTAGAGGGACTTGTAGTCGATGAAGGCATCACGATGGCTGACTTAAAGGGAGTTCTTGACAGCTTTGCCAAGCAGATGTTCGGTGAAGAGACCAGGACCAAGTTCAGACCTCATCATTTCCCGTTCACTGAGCCTTCAGCAGAGATGGACGTATCCTGCTTCAAGTGCGGAGGCAAGGGCTGCAGAGTCTGCAAGGGATCAGGCTGGATCGAGATCCTCGGCTGCGGCATGGTGCATCCTTCAGTCCTCAAGGTAGGCGGCATAGATACTGAAAAGTATACCGGCTTTGCCTTTGGAATGGGAGTTGAGCGTGTAGCGATGCTTAAGTACGGAATCGACGATATCAGACTTCTCTATGAAAACGATATGCGTTTCATAGAACAGTTCAAATAAAAAGGAGACAGAACAGATGATAGTTTCACTTGAGTGGCTCAAGGATTATACAGACGTAAACGTATCGCCTGAAACCTTTTGTGACCGCATGATAATGTCCGGCTCAAACCTGGAAACCATGGAACTTGCCGGCGAAGATATAAAAAACGTAGTAGTTGGAAAGATCGAGAAGATCGAGAGACATCCCGACGCTGATAAGCTTGTGATCTGCCGCCTCAATATCGGGGAAAAAGCAGCCAAGGGTAAGGATGAGACTACAGGACTTCTCCAGATCGTTACCGGAGCAGCCAATGTTTTTGAGGGCGCTTATGTTCCGGTAGCTCTCCATGATTCTCACATTCCCGGACCTCTTCACGGACAGCCGAAGCAGGAGGGAGGAGTGACCATCACTTCAGGTCAGCTCAGAGGAGTGACTTCCTATGGAATGCTTTGCTCCTTCGGCGAACTGGGATTCGAGGACAAGGTTGTTCCCATCGATCAGAGAGAGGGCATCTGGATCCTCAACCTGGACAGAAAGAACGATGAGGAGCTGGAGAAGAAGCTGGGCATGGACATAGTTGAGGCCATGGAGCTCAGAGACGCGGTCATTGACTTTGAGATCACACCGAACCGTCCCGACTGCCTTTCAATGATTGGAATGGCCAGGGAAGCAGCTGCTACCTTCGGGACCAAACTCAGATATCCTGAGACGGTATGCATGAATGAAGAAGAACAGGCATCCGACTATATCTCAGTAGAGGTAAGAAACGACGCCTGCAAGAGATATATCGCCCGCATCATCAAGGACGTAAAGATTGAGGATTCACCCTGGTGGCTCCAGAGACGCCTTATCCACGCCGGAATGCGTCCCATCAACAACATCGTAGACATCACCAACTTCGTAATGCTTGAATACGGTCAGCCGATGCACGCTTTCGACATCAATACCGTAGCAGGCCGCAAGATCATAGTAGACGTCGCGAAGGACGGAGAGAAGTTCACCACTCTCGACGGAGTTGAGAGAACTCTCGACGACAGGATGCTCATGATCAACGATGCTGAGAAGCCCATCGGCATCGCAGGCGTTATGGGAGGGCTGGATTCTGAGATCACAGAGAACACAGAGACAGTCATCCTTGAGAGTGCTAACTTCTATTCGAATTCAGTAAGGACCACGTCCAAGAGACTCACCTTAAGGACAGAGGCTTCCGGTAGATATGAGAAGGGGATCGACCCCAACCTTACAGAAGCTGCAGCTGACAGATTCTGCTACCTGGTAGAGCTGATCGGAGCAGGCAAGGTAGTAGGCGGCAAGATCGACATCTATCCCGTACCTGAAGAGGCAAAGCCGGTACACGCCAGAGTTTCCAGGATCAACAAGGTCCTCGGCATAGAGCTTACAAGAGAGCAGATGGTATCTTACCTTGAGTCTCTGGAGATGAAGGTTGAGGGAGAAGGCGACGACATGTACGTTACCGCTCCTACCGTAAGACAGGACATCGAGATCGAAGAGGATATAGTCGAGGAAGTTGCAAGGCTTTACGGCTATGATGAACTTCCCGTTACCATTCCCAAGGGAAACAACGAGGCATCACAGTCATACTCAAGGGATATCAGGGATGCGATCAGAGACGCTCTCTGCGCTATGGGTCTCAACGAGATCCAGACTTATTCCTTTGTAAGCCCCAAGAGCATCGACAACGTCAGGATCGATGAGGATTCATGGGAAAGAGCTTTCGTACAGATCCTCAATCCTCTCGGAGAGGACACCTCTGTGATGAGGACCATCCTCACACCTCAGATGCTGGAAGTAATGGGAAGGAACTATTCCAGAAATCTTCCCGCAATGAAGGCTTTCGAGATCGGAAACACTTTCATGGCAAACATGATAGACCCTAAAGGACTCCCTTATGAGGCATATAACGTATCCTTCGGAATGTACGGAGACGGAACTGATTTCTTTGAACTCAAGGGAATCATCATCGAACTCCTCGGAAAACTCGGCATCAAAGATCTGAAGTTTGTCGCAGAATCCGAGTACGGCATCTATCATCCCGGAAGATGTGCAAGGATCGTTGCCAAGCACGTGGCACAGCTGGAGAACGGCCCCGCAGACGAGGAAGTTGAACTGGGCATAATGGGAGAAGTTCATCCTGCCGTAACTGAAAAGTACGGTATCGGAACCAAGGCTTATACTGCAGAGCTCACAGTTGCAAACATCATCGATCTTGCAAACATGACCAAGGTATTCAAGCCGCTTCCCAAGTATCCCGCAATGACCAGGGACATCGCACTTCTGGTGGATGAATCGACACAGGTCGGCCAGATCGAGGATGTCATCATGGATACCGATCACGAGATACTGAGAGACGTCAAGCTTTTCGATATCTACAGGGGAATCCCTATTCCTCCCGGAAAGAAGAGCCTTGCCTTCACCCTTACCTACAGACATGATGACAGGACACTCACAGACGATGAAGTCGTAAAGGTACACAATGAAGTCCTTAAGGCCCTCGAAACGAAACTGAATGCAGTTCTCAGAGAGATATAAGTTATTTCCCGCACTTTATGCATACGAACATCGGAGGAAAACATGGAAGACAATAAAGTAACAGTAAGAATCTATGGACAGGAATACACCATCAGCGGCGAAAGAGATCCTGAGACCATTCAGGAGATTGCTGCTTACGTTGATGAGAAGATGAAAGAGATTTCCAAGTTCACTGCAAGCAACAAGGCAGGAGCACTGGCAACACTAGCATGCGTAAACATGGCGGATGAAGTCTTCAGCATGAGAGAGGAACTGGAAGGTCTCAGACAGGAGAAGGAACAGCTTGAGAACGACGCCCAGCACTATATGAAGCTTTGGGACGAAGCAAAGCAGAACTTCATTCAGTACAAGGAAGGCGCTTCTAAGGCTGATGAGAACAAGAAAGAAGTGGAAGAGTATGCATCCAAGTTGGAAAGCAAAGTAAAGGAATTCGAATCTGCATACTTTGATCTCCAGATGGAGAACATCCAGCTGAAGGACGAACTCAGCAAACTCAAACGCTGATAGTTGATAAATGCCATGAACAAGAGAGCGCTGAACATACTGGAATACAATAAAATAATAGATTTGCTTTCCAAGGAAGCCGGCTCTCAGATGGCAAAGGACAGAATAGCAAGGTTCTCGCCCAGAGGAGATGTCCGCTTTGTGAGAGATCTCCTCTCCGAGACCACTGAGGCAGCAGAAGCGATAGTGCACAAGGGAACGCTTCCCATAGGAGAGCTGTACGATACGGAGCCCCTGCTTTACAGGGTGCGTAAGGGCGGCTCCCTTACCATGAAGCAGCTTCTGATGATCCTCTATAATATGAAGGTCACGGAGAATGTGGTTAGTTTCCTGAATAAGGATCTGCCACATTTATCTGTAATTCACGGAAAAGCGGAGGTGCTTGAAACCTTCCCGAAACTCCGCGACAGGATAGACAGGAGCATACTTTCCGAGGACGAGATGGCAGATTCGGCATCCCCTGAACTCGCCAGGATAAGACGCGATATCGGAAGGGAAAACGACTCCATCAGGGCCAAGCTGAATAACATCGTAAATTCACAGTCAAACAGGACCTATCTTCAGGATGCCATAGTCACCATGAGAGACGGAAGGTATGTCGTCCCCGTCAAGGCTGAACACAGACAGAAGATCGCGGGCATAGTTCACGATCAGTCAGGATCGGGATCCACACTCTTCATCGAACCTCAGGCAATCGTTGAAGCTAACAACCGCTTAAGGGAGCTTGAACTCATGGAGATGGCTGAGATCGAAAGGATCCTTCAGGAACTGAGCGATAACGTGGCGGAACACTTCCATCAGCTTCTGAACAACCAGAAGATCCTGGTGGATCTGGACGTGATCTTCGCCAAAGGAAGACTTTCAGTAAAGATGAAGGCCGAGGAGCCGGTGATAGACGACGGATACTGCCTGGAGCTCAGGAATGCCAGACATCCTCTGATCAATCCCAAGAAGGTGGTCCCGATCAACGTGAGACTGGGAAAGGACTTCAGGACCCTTGTGATCACAGGTCCCAACACCGGAGGTAAGACAGTAACCCTGAAGACGATAGGTCTGCTTTCCATGATGGCCATGACAGGCCTTCATATCCCCGCGGAATCATCCAGCAGGGTGCCCGTTTACAAGGAAGTATTTTGCGACATAGGGGACGAGCAGTCCATCGAGCAGAGTCTTTCGACCTTCAGTTCTCACATGAAGAATACAGTGGAGTTCATAGGTAAGGCAGGCTACGGTTCGCTGGTACTGCTGGACGAGCTGGGAGCAGGTACCGATCCCACCGAAGGAGCGGCTCTTGCCATAGCCATCCTCGAGACTCTTAAGAGCAACGAGGCCTGCGTGGCTGCCACCACCCACTATAACGAGCTGAAGAAGTTCGCGATCGAAAAGGAGGGCGTGCAGAACGCTTCCATGGAATTCGATGTGGAGACTCTCAGCCCGACATACAGACTGAACATCGGAATACCCGGCAAGTCCAATGCCTTCGAGATATCGGAGAAGCTGGGGCTTGACCGTCACATAATAGACCGCGCCAACCAGCTTATAGAGCGCGGCGACATGGAGTTCGAGGAGGTCATTTCCTCCATCGAAAACGATAAAAAACAAGCTGAAGCGGAGAAGATGGAAGCCGACAGGATCCTCCTCGAGATAAAGAAGAGGGAGGAAGCCCTGGACAGAAGGCTGAAGCTTCTCGACAAGCATGAAAAGGAAGTTCTTGACAGAGCAAAGGAAGAGGCGAGAGACATCATAAAGGATGCGAAGGAGACAGCCTCAGAAGTCCAGCAGGAACTCAGGGAGCTCTCTAAGATAGAGAGCCTCGGGGAGAGGACCAAGCGCCTTGAGAAGAACAAAAAACGCCTTAAGGAGTCCCAGGACAAGTATTCGCTGGGCATCATGAAGGAGATAAACGACAATCCCGTCGCTGCCGAGGATATCAAGGTAGGCGACAGGGTGAAAGTGCTCACGCTGGACCAGATAGGAGAGATCCTTTCGCCTCCCGACGATAAGGGAGACATGCAGGTCCAGGTAGGCGTCATGAAGATCTACGTTAACGTGGATGATCTGATGTTGGTACAGGGAGGACCGCAGGGCGTCAATCAGCCTAAGAAGAGCAAATACGAAAGAAGAGCGTCTAAGTCATCAGGCGGAGAGATATTCAGGACCAAGGCCATGAATGTCAGCACATCCGTGAACGTTGTAGGAAAGAATCTTGACGACGCCGAGGAGACAGTCCTGAAGTATCTGGATGACTGTTACGCCGGAGGACTAAAGGACTGCACCATAATCCACGGAAGAGGTGCAGGCATCCTCCAGAGCGGCATAAGGCAGCTCCTGAGGGAGTCACCCATAGTTGAATCCTTCAGGAAAGGAAAGTACAACGAAGGCGGCGACGGAGTCACCGTAGTCAAGTTCAAGGAGTAAGTCATGTATATCGTAAGCGCATGCCTTCTCGGCCAAAACGTAAAATACAGCGGCGGAAACAACTACACCCCGGAGGTGGAAGCTTTCCTTAAGGGAAAGTCCTTTGTACCAATCTGCCCGGAAGTCTTCGGCGGACTTACGATCCCGAGGGAACCCTGCGAGAGACTCGGAGACAGAGTGGTGAACAAGGTGGGGGAGGACGTGACGAAGGAGTTTTTTGAGGGAGCCCGACGATGCTTTGAGAAAGTGCTGGAAACAGCAGGAGATGAAGAGATCGAAGGAGCCATCCTTAAAGCCAGAAGCCCTTCCTGCGGATCGGAAGTGATCTACGACGGGACTTTCACGGGTACCAAGATACCAGGAGACGGAGTTTTCACCGAGCTCCTCAGGTCAAAGGGGATACCGGTGAAAACAGAACTGGACTTCCTGATATAATCACGCAAAAGTTTTTTACATAATATACAAGGAGATAAGCAATGATCAACTTAAAAGAAGAAATCGCCAAACTTATCAGTGAACAGGTAGCGGATCTCACAGAAGAAGAGATCAAAGGAATGATCGAGACGCCTCAGGATCAGAAGATGGGAGACTACGCTTTCCCTTGCTTCAGACTTGCAAAGGTACTGAGAAAGGCACCTCCTCTCATCGCCAAGGACATCGCTGACGCTATCAGAGAAAATGATATCTTCAGCGACGTACAGCAGGTGAACGCCTACGTCAACATGTTCATTTCCAAAGAGGAATTCGTTGAAGAAGTAGTCGAGGAAGTAATGGCAAAGGGAGACGAGTACGGCAGATCCAACGTAGGAGAGGGCAAGCCGGTAATCGTTGAGTTCTCATCCCCCAACATCGCCAAGCCTTTCCATATCGGACATATCAGATCCACAGTTATCGGAAACTCCATCAACCTCCTCTGGGACGCTATGGGATACAAGGTAACAAGGATCAACCACCTCGGAGACTACGGAACACAGTTCGGAAAGATGATCGTTGCATACCGCCACTGGGGTAACGAGGAAGACGTAAGGCGCGAGCCCATCAAGACGCTTCTTCACTACTACACCAAGTTCCATGAGGAAGCTGAAAAGGATCCCTCACTTGACGATGAAGCAAGAGAGACCTTCGCGAAGCTCGAGCAGGGCGGCAAGGAAGAGACCGAACTCTGGCAGTGGTTCAGAGATGAGTCCCTCAAGGAATTCACAAGAGTATATAACATGCTGGGCATCGAGTATGATTCCTATGCGGGCGAATCCTTCTACTCAGACAAGATGCCGGCCGTCGTTCAGGAGTTAAAGGATAAGAACCTTCTGGTAGAGTCAAACGGCGCTGAGATCGTAGATCTGGAGCCCTACGGCCTTACTCCTGCGCCGATACTGAAGTCAGACGGATCAACTCTCTACATCACCAGAGACCTTGCCTGCGCCAAGTATCGTAAGGCTACATATGATTTCTACAAGAACATCTATGTAGTTGCTTCACAGCAGAACCTTCACTTCCAGCAGCTGAAGAAGATCCTGGAACTCATGGGATACGAGTGGTCCAAGGACATCATCCACGTACCTTTCGGTCTGGTAAGCCTTGAAGAGGGAACCATGTCAACACGTCACGGCCGTGTGGTATTCCTGGAGGACGTTCTCAACCGCGCGATTGATGAGACACGTGAGATAATCAAGGAAAAGGGAGTTGCCACAGACAACATCGAAGAAACGGCCAAGCAGGTCGGAGTCGGCGCTGTAGTATTCAACGAACTTTCAAACAACAGGATCAAGGATTACGTATTCAGCTGGAAGCAGGTACTTGACTTCAACGGCGAGACAGGTCCCTACGTTCAGTACACTTACGCAAGATGCGCATCCATCCTGAGAAATGCAGGAGACGACGCAAAGGATCTTTCAGGCTTTGACCCTTCATATATCACAGGCGAAGCTGCCTACACCCTTGCAAAGGAGATCTACGCTCTTACAGACGTGATCATCGAAGCAGGTGAGAAGTACGAACCTTCCATCCTTACACGCCACATCGTGGACATGGCTCAGGCTTTCAACAAGTTCTATCATGACGAGCACATCCTTACAGATGACAAGGATGAGAGAAAAGCCAAGCTCGCTCTGGTAGTTGCAGCCAAGACAGCTATCAAGAACGGCCTGAGACTTCTCGGAATGGAAGCTCCCGAAAGAATGTAAACTTAAGATATTATCGCAAAAAACTTTCGTCAGAAAGTTTTTTGCTGTAAAGGAAGCATTATGAGATACATCGGAGACATTTACAGACCTCCAAGCGAGGCTTATAGCCTGCTTCTTCAGGTGACAGTTGGCTGCTCCCACAATAAATGCACCTTCTGCAACATGTATAAGAACAAACAGTTCAGGCTCCGTCCCATGGAGGACGTTCTGGAGGATCTGGACTGGGCAAGGGCGCATTACAGAAGAGTGGGCAGGATATTCCTGTGCGACGGGGATGCTTTGTGCCTGAAGAACAATAAGCTCCTTACCATCCTGGACAGAATCAGGGAGCTGTTTCCGGAATGCGAGAGGGTGACCTCATACGGAAGAGCCACGGACGCTTTAAGAAAGACGGATGAGGAACTCAGGGAACTTAAAGAGCACGGACTGACCATGGTATACCTGGGAGCAGAATCCGGCTCAGCCAAGGTCCTGGAAAAGATCAACAAAGGGGAGACACCGGAGCAACTGATAGACGGAGTCCATAAACTGGAAAGAAACGGCATACAGACTTCCGTTACCTTCATATCGGGCCTGGGCGGACCGGAACTCATGGAGGAGCACGCTGTGGAATCCGGTAAGATGATAGCGAAGATGAACGCATCATATGTCAGCTTCCTTACTCTCATGCTGGATCCCATCGCGCCGCTTTATAAGGACTGGAAGGAGGGCAGATTCAAGCTCCTTAAAGCCGAAGAAGTCCTTCAGGAGGCGGCTCTCATGCTGGAATACGCGAGACCTGAGAAGCCCTGCGTATTCAGGTCCAACCATGCATCGAACTACGTGTCGCTCAAGGGAAACCTTCCCGAAGACAACGACAGGATGATAGAGGCTCTTAAGCGATGCATGAAGGATAAGAGCCTCATAAAGAGCGAGTATTTCAGAGCACTTTAAAGGAAAGAAAAATGAAGGTACTCCTTACAACGCTGAATTCGCAGTACGTTCACTCCAACCTGGCGATCAGGTACATGTACACGGTCATCGCAAATGAGGACTGTGAGACGGAGATGCGCGAATTCACCATCAACAATGACTTAAACTACATATATAACGAGATCGTCCGCAAGGGATACGACCTGGTATGCTTTTCATGCTACCTCTGGAACATAGAAGAGACCACGATACTGGCGTCGGATCTTAAGAAGGCAAAGCCTGACATGAAGATACTGATAGGCGGGCCTGAGACCAGCTTTGAAGGTCTGGACTATATGAAGGAGAACGAATGGTGCGACTATGTGATCTCCGGTGAAGGGGAGTACTCTTTCTTCAGGCTGATACAGCTTCTCACGGGAAAGCGCCAGGCTCTGGACATGACCTTTGAAGATGAACTGAGCACTATCCCGGGGCTCACCTACAGAGAGGGACCGCTGATCTACGTTAACCAGCAGATCGAGCCACTGGATTTCAACACCATACCTTTCCCTTATTCGGTGCTGGAACCGGAACAGGACAAGGTGGTCTACTACGAGTCCAGCCGCGGCTGCCCCTTCAGATGTTCGTACTGCATGTCCTCTATAGAAAAGAGGGTGAGGTCGCTTGACGTCGTCAGGGTGGAGCAGGAACTTAAATATTTCCTCTTCAAAAACCTTCCTCAGGTCAAGTTCATAGACAGGACCTTCAACTATGACAGGGACAGGGCATATGAGATCCTGAACTACATCATACAGAACGATAACGGGGTCACCAATTTCCATTTCGAGCTCTGCGGGGATCTTCTGGATAACAGGACGCTGGAACTTCTGGCCGGCGCCAGAAAGGGCCTTTTCCAGATGGAGATAGGCATCCAGTCCACAAACCCCGAGACCCTTAAGGCGGTGAACAGGGCGGAGAATGTATATCCGGTTTTATATAACACGGGAAGACTGGTGGAATGCGGCACCTGCCATACCAATGTGGACCTTATAGCAGGGCTTCCATATGAGACCATGGAGACCTTTGAAAGGGGATTCGATAAGGTGTATGCCCTTAAGGCCGACGCCTTCCAGATGGGATTCCTCAAGGTACTGAAAGGTACCGAGCTCCACGAAAGAGCAGGGAAATTCGGCATCGTCTACAGGGATCACACTCCCTATGAGGTGGTCTCCACCAAGTGGATAAGCTCCGACGAGATGGTGCACCTTAAAGAGATGGACCGCATGCTGGATACCTACTACAACCGCAAAGGATTCACGCATACACTCGATTATCTCACGTCAGAAATGACTCCCTTCAAACTCTTCAGCACCCTGGCGGACTTTTACTATGAGAAGGGTTATCAGAACAGGGACCGCAGAAAGGACGATCAGTACCGCATCATGCTGGAATTCGCAAAAAAACTTGACGCGGACGGCATCGTAAAAGACTGCGATAAGGAAGTCCTGAAGACTCTCGACCTGGATGCCAGGGAGAGCATGGACAGGATCAATTACGGAAGATTTATCAGAAAAGGATGGGAACTTACGATATGAACATAGAAAAAACAGACAGGATAGGAGAACTTCTCACAGAGCATCTCAAGGAGATGGTCTTTGATGAGCTTTCCTATAACTATCTCGAAAAGGCAGGGGTCGCAGATATACTGAAAGACGTGCCAGTGCCTATCAGAAAGACTGAGATGAACGGTATCACGGTGCTTAAGATAGCGCTCAACATGTCCTTCGTCTTCGGCGTGGACCCCGGTTTCAAATACAAGGAAAACTACATCAAATATATACTGAAGAACTTCGATAAGAACTTTTCAAACGGCCTTATTGCCAAAGGCCTGGACGTTGCCGAAGAGGAAAACTTCGAGGAAGCCTGCATCTACTTCAGGGCGGCCTTCCAGCTGGATCCCGACAACGCAAACGCTTACTACTGCTACGGAAGAGCCCTTAAGGACGTTTATGAAAAGCTGTCACAGGCCGACGAACTGGCTGACATAGGAACTTATGACAGATCTGCCAGAGAGGATATCATCGGAAGATATAAGGCTGAATCCATGGATGCATTTGAGGTGGCTGTCGAGAAGGACCCTGACCTTGCCGACGGATATTACTATCTCGGATACGCATATCTAAACATGGGACTCTACGTCAAGGCCAAGCTTGTCTGGGATAAGTACATGGAGCTTTCAGCGGCTCCTCTTAGTGATGAGAACGCTGAAAAGATGAGAAAGGAAGCAAGAGAGGATATCGAGCTCAGGCTTTCACAGCTTGCTGAACCCGTAAAGATCGAGGAAGGATACAACCTTATTCTTTCCGGTAAGTTCGACGAAGGCATCAAAGTCCTCAAGCCCTACACCGAAGGAAAATACTCCGGATGGTGGCCGCTCTGGTTCTACCTGGGTTCTGCTTACCGCGAACTTGCAAAAGCCAGCCGCGCAGAATTCGAGGCTTCAGGAGAGGGAGACGCATCAAACGACGAAGTCACCAGGAGCGCCTATGAAGAAGCCGCAAAATACTTTACCCAGGTGCTCAGGCTGGATCCTTCAAACAAGGACTCCATGAAGGAACTGACAGACATCTACAGCTTCCTCGGAAATGATCAGATGGTGGAAAAGTATAAGAAGAAGATCGACATCGTGACCGAAAATGCAGAAGCAGACAGAGAACTATTAAGGGACCAGGCTCAGCTGGACGCAGGGGTAACGAAACCCGTAAAGATGAGCTAAACATACGAATAATAAAAGACCCGCGAAGACGGGTCTTTTTCTATGCGTTAATAAGAGGGTGCACCAGCTTTAGCACTGTGTCCGCGATGATCCTGTGACCTTCTTCAGTGGGATGGACTCCGTCTGAAAAGAGTGCGGGATCCTTTAGGATAGGTCTCAGGTCGAAGTATTTCAGGTCTGAATCTTTTGCGGAGGTGATGAGCTTGTCGGCGAACCAGTCGAAGTTATCATTCAGCTTATTCAGGTCCATGGGACCGTAGAAGGGCTCATGGGAGGGCTTGAAGCCCGGCTGGATGCCGATTATGGGGGTGCAGTTTTTTGCGCTGAACAGTTCGGCGATGTTAAGGATGTTCTTAACGTCGTTTTCGTCGGCACCGTACATCAGGGTGTCGTTTGCGCCGCCCATGATTATCGCGATGTCGCCCGGCTCGGTTTCATAAGGCACGATGCGCCTCTTGGCTCGCTGGTACATATAGGCTGAGGTGTCGCCGTTGGTTCCGCGGTTAAGGGCTCTCAGGCCTGTCGCGTTCGCAAGAAGCGTGACCCAGCAGTCGCTTCTCCATACGCCATAACCGAATGTAAGGCTGTCTCCAAGACAGATGATATTCATAGTGGTACCTCCATGGTGGGATTATACCATAAACGATCTGTGAAAAAAAGTTTTTTGCTCATACCAGGTCGCTAGCCGTGTGTCATGAGCCTTGGTGCACATGGGCTTTGCGGTCCTGAGCCAAAATCGTATACGATTGCGGCATATTGCAAAAGATTGATATGAGGTATAAGATTTAGTGACTGTAAGCATGGTAGGAATGCTACAGATGCGGTTGTTTAGTACTAAAAGGCGATTATGAAATGATTAGTATGTGCAATATTAATAATTAATAGTACCAAATTTAATAAAAAATGTCTTTAGTACCTATATTGTGTAAGGTTTGATATACCATTTGGCGGTATGTCCGCATTTGGTACTAACGATCGAGAAAAAAAGTAGTACTGATTATTAAATATATAGGATTAGTACTAAAAATAGTTATAAAACATAGTACTAAAAATGTAGATAATATGGCCCCCAAAAATCGGACTCGCTATCACAACGCAGGTCGTTATGGTATAATACCTGCAGATGGAGGGTACGACAATGGCAGCTTACACATCACAATTCAAACTTCAAGTCGCCAAGGCAAG
>Ga0256405_10002979_pt1 | contig 36578 bp, 32 predicted proteins | sample RumenRJG_02DNA_FD_189096 | JGI IMG/M metagenome (GOLD analysis project Ga0256405, IMG submission 189096) | Bovine rumen microbial communities from Lethbridge, Alberta, Canada - RJG_02 | ecosystem: Host-associated > Mammals > Digestive system > Stomach > Rumen | place: Canada: Alberta...
CCACATGCCGGGAACTGTTAAATCAGAGCACCTTTCAGATGCTGACAGAACAAACAAATGTGACGGTCTTGAAAAAAGTTTGTTGAGCACAAAATTTACGTCTTGACAAAGGTCACTTCATAACAGTTATTTCAGATTTTTCATCACCAAACTCTGAATCATCAAATATTTTAGAATCATCAACAACAGCCTCAGAATCATCAGAAATATTCTCATCAGTCTCTGAATCCTCAGTTTCAGGCTTATTGGAATGACGTTTCTTCTTTGATATAAAGATATATCCGAGAAGAATCAATATCGATACACCTGAAATTATCATACCTTCCTTAAGGCCGAGAGTATGATAAACAAGCTTGATGGAATGGTTTCCACTTTCTACGGGTATTCCGATTCCTGCCATATAAGTAAACCATTCGGTCTTTTGTCCGTCAACATATACTTCCCATGTAGGGTAGGCCGGTAGTGAGAAGTATACCGTACCATTAGACGGAGCGTTTATATTTCCGGTTATTGTATTAAATCCATATTTAAGATCTGTAGCAGTGTTTTGAGCAAGAGTATCATGTAATTCTGCAAGATTATCTATGTCTAATACACCGACGGTGAGTTCTTTGAATTCAGTATCTGATTCGTTGAAAAGATGACCAAGATCCATATCATATTCATCTACTTCACCGAGTTTTGAAATACCTAAGTAGAAAATTGCTGTATGATATGAGATGTATGTATATCCTTCGATATCTTCAGATACTTTAATATTTACATTTGTAACGCCGTCAAGAGATTCTTCTTCATCGATTTCATATGTTACTTCACCTTTATCTTTGTCAAGTATCTTATAGATATCTTTTGAGAATATATTGTTAGTTATATCATTTTGAAATTTAAGAGTATCAAAGGTATCCTGATCCAGATTTTGATAAGGTACATATTCACCGTTGCCAGGTATAAAGATTCCCGGATCAAGGCTATATTTGTTTTCGTATAATGTTACATCCCCTTCCTTGACAACCTTATCATAATATGAAGGTAATTCAATATAATCATTATAATCAGATGTCATTAAGTACTTAACAGAAAGCATCAGATTTGCAAGTGGATTTCCCTGCTTAAATTCAATCATATTTGATCCGGTATTCAAACTGTAGTATAGAGACATATCTGTCTGATATCTGGTGGTTATGGAGCTGAAATAGGTGATTGAATTAACATCGGTCATGCAAGAACCGTTTATTAATAAATAATTTAGTAATTCGGTCTTTGTCAGCTTATCATTTCCACAACCATATTCATTGGCCAGCTTCTTCGTCTGTTCCATACTTGAATCGGCGAAAGAGGCAACCTGTCCGATTGAAATGAAACTGATGAGATAGGCATTGATCAGAACTTCTGCAATGGTCAGATACATAAGTACCTTCTTTATCAGTGGAGTCTTCTTTATCAGATAAAAAATAATTAAGGCAAGATAAAGAGTTAAAATCATAATAGTTGAAATAGCAGACAAATCATAATGAGATTTGTTTAGTATTAAAAATCCGGTAGTGAGTATTGCAAACCATGCTGATACTGATATAATAGCTTTTTTTGTGTTGAGTGTATCGAAATTCTCGATTACCTCGATAAAGATTAGTATCAGTAGGACTATAAAATATAATGAAAATCTGTTCGGAACCATTACCTGCTTATGGAATCCATGAAGGATGAAGTTCATAAGGCTGTTACCATATGAGAAGTACAGGAGTAATACCAGAAGGACGGTTCGGATTCTTACAGACGGTTTAATCTTCTTAATGCAAATATATAGAGCTAAAACTAGAAGTAGAAGAAGTCCGCAATATGTATTTGCTCTGTAATCATTATCTGTAACAGGTTCTATGACATGTAAAAACTCAAAATCATATAAAGATTTAAGAATTGTCTGATCAAATCTAAATGCGAGTTTTGCATCGTTTGCAGCATATGCCGACTGTCTTGTAAAGAAGTAGAAAGGAAGAAGTCCGACTGCGGCAATTCCGGCAGCCAGTATGGATGAAAGAGCAAAACGGAAGCCCTTCATGAAAAAGTCCTTAACGCTCTCGAAATCAGTAATAAAGAAGAAGAGAACTAGGAATTCGCATAAGAGGAATGCACTGTAATTTTGTTGCATCATTAAGTATGCCATTACCAAAATATATGGTAACACCTTTTTTCTATATAATAGATTCTCTGTTACCAGAAGAACTAAAGGAAGAAGATAAGGTATTCCCTGGAATAGAGGGAAATAGGCAATAATATATGTTGATAATGAATAAGCAATAACGCAAGTATATATAGTCAGTCTGCTTAATGGACGCGTCTTGGCAGATGGCCTTTTGGTAAGGTATAAATACATAAATATAAATACCAGTATAAAGTTTGAATAGATACCGAGATTCATTGTGAAAATATTAACCGGTATTTTGAATATATACATTATCCAAGTAAAAGGCTGAACGAGAGATGAGAAGAAAAGCACAAAATTATCGATCCCGAATCCGATTTGATAATTAAGTAATGATAAATCATTATAATAAAGCTTTCCGAATAGGTACGTGTTCAAGGGATATCCCTGAACAAATCCATCGGATGAGACAAAGGATTTCTGACCGAAAGGAACACAGCATGTGTACATAAGTATAGCAATAAAGCATGCTGATGAAATAATATATATTATTATCGGATCCTTATGTCGGTCAACGAATTTATATAATTTATTATCAGTCTGCTCTGTGGTTTTTGTTTTCTTTGTTACAAGCATAACAGCTACAAAAATGAGCAGCGAAATAAGACTTACGATAGCACCCACATATAGGTGGTTAGGAGCAAAGGTAAGATTGAAAGCAGAATTATTGTCAGTTTTAAGGCATACAAGGTCATCTCCTGATATATTTACTTGAGAGATGGTGCCGTTATCGGTACTCCATTTTGTGAAGTCGGAGATTGGAAGGATTCTAAATACAGTTGAATCATTGAAAGAATATGCATCTTTATTCTTATATTCATTGTAGATTGAATCCAGGGAGTCAATATTTAGCTTCTTTATTTCTCCCGAAAAATATCTTTCGCGTTTGGTGAGTAGGGATTCGTCGAGAGGAATTATATAACTTTCGTCAGTTGAATCAGCCGTAAAGTGAAGAGTTTTCCTGATTAAGTTGGAATATATCTCACCGGTTTCATCGACATTGAAAACCAGTATTGTTTTTCCGGTATACGGATCTATACTTTTAGCAACTCCTCCGGAAATTTCTGAAAAAAGAGTACCTGAACCAAAAACATCCTCTGCAAGAATGTTAGCACTTGTATAAGGATATGATGGATTATATGTATAGTCGTCGGGATTTTTACTTATACATACACCCTTGGAAAAACTATATGGGTTTTTATATATAGAGTAGTCATTGATATTGTCCATTAGTTGAAGATATGAATCCATATCCACATCCTTCTGAGCAATTATATAATCATATCCATTTATCATATTAGACATAGGAGTAGAAGTCGAATTGATATGATCATATACAAATACACGTGATTCAGGATCCACAGTATGAACATAGTCAATTCCTCTGCTGATTGTGCAGGTGTCTGACTGTTCATATGCGCCGGAACGGTTTCCGAGGGCTTTCAATGATATAAAAGAATTTGATATCAGCTCGAATACAAGAAGAAGACATACAAGTATATGGAATATATCTCCGGAGATATTCTTCTGCTTATAAACAAGTATTGCTAAAAGGTAGAACAGCAGAAATTCAAGTGAGGTAATAAATGGTGTCATAGTGTCATAACCTGTACAGAAAAGCATGGACATTATGACAATTGCAGCGGAAATGATGAAAGAAATACCGATATAGCGCTGTCTTACATAATCTATCTTGGCAAGTGTATCAAAGCATATACTTATAAGAAGGAAGCATATTATAAACCCAAAGAAGGCCTTATTTTCAATGTTAAGGTAGAAGAAATTAAAGAAATAATTAGAAGTTATCGAATAGCAGGCGATAATCAGTAAGCCTAAAATCAGAAGATTTTTTACCCTATAGGATAATTTCAGGCTTTTATTCATTAAGAAAGGGAATATTATCATAAGCCCCAAGGTTCCGACAAATATATTCACTCCGTTAGATTCAACAGTCAGCTGATACGGAAGTGATCGGGTAAGGCCCATCTTTACAGTGTTCCAGAAACTCGAGTACATACCATGACCATAGAAACCGGTATTTATATCGGCCTTAAAGAATGAGCTTGTTACGGTATTATATATGATTATAAATGATGCGCCAAAGGCGAGAACGTCACAAAGTAATTTATGTAATAAAGTAGAAATACAGTGAGACGTATCCTTATATTCGAGAATAAAGAGATAGATTATTGAAAATGTAAATATGATCATAGATATATAGAAATTGAAATATATTGCAAGAGTCATACTTACAGCATAGGTAATCCACTTTTTTTCATAGAATATCTTATCTATTCCCATCATAATAAGAGGGAATAGAGCTATGGCAGAGGTATAAGAAAGATTTATTCCGTAACTCATCATATATGATGAAAGTGCATAAGCTGATGATAATGCAATGATCATAAAAGGATTGGATTCTATTTTTCTTATCTTTGAACGATAAGAGAAGAAGAGCGCCATAAAAAGGCCTGAAGCGCCGACTTTAACGGCAAAGATCAGGTTGAGTACGGCAAGCATAGCAGTTTTTGGGAAAAGAAGTACGATAAAGTTGGTCGGATCTGATAAGTAATAGGTAATTACAGTTGTAAAATCATATCCGAGACCTACTCTTGTACTATATTGAAATAATGTTCCCGAATGGAATCTGTCGTAAAACTCATGAAAGAAAGGGATTATCTTGTCATAGCCGCCGGCTGTCAGAAGGTCTTTGGAGCCGAAGGGTTCAAAGCCACCTGCAATCAGCCCGACTATAACAGTAATGAACGGAATTATAAAAGATAAAATATATATTAACCTTTTTGGAATATTGATTTTTTTAATGTTTAGCATGTGTTTTACCTCTTAGACAAAAATATCTTTGATTATATCACAATTTATTCTCAAATCACAGATGGGTAAAGGTTTATTTTTATGTGAATATGTGTTAAAATCTAGAGTAATCTTGAGGTATAGTAATCAGTGGGGCTTGTATGGTATACGATAAGGTTATTGTTGGAAAATTTGTAGATCTCAGAAGTATCACTCCGGAAGATGCAGAGTTTTCATATAATATCAGAGCAGATAAGAGAAATAAGGATACGGTTGGTCAGCTTGCAGAGTCTGTAGATGCTCAGAGAAGATATATTGAAAATCAGATGCAGAAGCCGGATGATTATTATTTTGTGGTACTTAATAAGAAAGGTGAGAGAATCGGCCTTATAGGTGTTTATGATATTAAGACGGATATAGCAGAGGTCGGAAGAGAGGTCAACATAGGAGAACCTATGGAGACTTTGGAAGTCGGCTTTCTGATGAATAAGTTTTGTATTGAAGTGCTTGGCATAAGCAGGACATGCTATGTAATATATGATAATAATCCCAAGCATATAAGTGATGCGATTAAAAGAGGCGGTATATATATGAGGGATGAGATGAGAGGGACTCATAGAGCTCTCTACTTTGAGCAGAATATCGCCGAAGAGAACGGTACTGTGCAGAAGATCAGGAAAATGATCGATAAAATGTATGAAATGAAGAAGACTCAGGGAGAATAGATACGGATGGCAGAGTTCAGACTGGAAAATATAGCAATAAACGGTATATCATGTGCAGTTCCGGATAATAAGGTTCTGACGAAGGACTTTTATGATAAGTTTGGACAGGAGTATGTTGACAGCTTTATAGAGACTACAGGGGTTGAATCTTCATACAGAACTCCTGAAGAGCAGACAGCATCGGATCTCTGTTATGTGGCAGCTGAAGATGTCATTCAGAAGAAGGGGATAGATAAGTCCTCGATAGGACTTCTGGTTTTTGTTTCGCAGACGCCTGATTACAGGCTTCCGGCTACAGCATGCGTTCTTCATAAAAGACTTGGCCTTGAGAAGAACTGTCTTGCATTTGATGTTAATCTGGGATGTTCGGCATTTGTATATGGAATAAATATTGCAGGTGCAATGATGAACAGCCTGAATATAGAAAAGGCACTCCTTCTCAATGGTGACACCTGCACTAAGACAAATTCACCGGAGGATAAATCCGAGCATATGCTGTTTGGTGATGCGGGCTCTGCCACTCTTTTGATCAAAAGTGAAGGTGCATCGATCATCGGTGAACTGATGACTGACGGAGAAGGATTTAAGTCGATAATCATGCCTTCAGGTGGATACAGGAACAGAAACGGCAGTCATGAGAGAACGGTGTGGGGAGACGGAAATATCAGATCTGATTATGATGGATATATAAATGGAACAGATGTTTTTGTGTTCTCTATTTCTCAGGTTCCGAAGCTTATTAAGAAGTTTGTTGCCGATAATGGTATCGAAGAATTTGATCATCTTGTACTTCATCAGGCAAACCGAATGATGTTTAAACAGATATCCAAGAAGACAAAGATTCCGATGGATAAGATTCCTGAAACAATAGATAGATTCGGCAATACAAGCGGTGCATCTATTCCACTTACATTATGTGATATATACGGAAATGATGAAACTGAAGGCGCATCAAAGGAATTGATGTGCGGATTCGGTATCGGACTATCATGGGGAGTTGTTTATACTGAGATACAGAAGACGGATATCTTCCCGATAATCTATACCGATGATTATTTTAAAGATGGGGGAGTAAGCCATGATTAATCCTATGGATTTATCGGGAAAACATATACTTATTACAGGTGGCTCGGCAGGAATAGGAAGGTCGGCTGCAGTTCAGGCAAGCAAACTTGGAGCTAAGATCAGCATTGTAGCAAGAAGTGAAGATAAACTTAAGGAAACCATCGGACTTCTTGAGGGAGATGGACATAGCTTCTATATATATGATCTGAATGATACAGAAGGTATTCAGGATCTGGTTAAGGAAATTGTTCTGAAGGACGGACCAATCGACGGTCTTGTTCATGCAGCGGGAATCGGACTTAACAGACCGGTCAAGCTAACAAAGCCGGACTTTCTGATGGATAATCTGAAGATACATTTTCTTGCATTTTCAGAACTGATAAGAGCTGCGTCTGCAAGAAAGAATTCCAATGAAGGGGCAAGCTATCTGGGAATATCATCAGTAGCCTCAATACATGGTAATAAGACACAGGGAGCATATTCCGCCGCAAAGAGTGCTATGAATGCGGTTGTACATCCTTATGCAAAGGAGCTGGCAGCAAAGAATATAAGAGTTAACACTATTGCATTCGGAATGGTTGAGACAGATATGTATAAGGGCTTCCTGGAGTCCGGAGGAAATAACGAAGAACTGCTCAGAGAACAGTATCTCGGAGTAATTCCGGTGGATTATGCAGGTAATGCAATCTGTTATATGCTTTCCGAAGCGGCAAAGTTTATAACAGGCAGTACATTTATATATGACGGCGGTGCGCTGTCATAATAATGAGAGAGGAGATTTACACTATGACAACAGAGGAAAAATTAGCGCTTCTTGAGGAGACATTTGATATGGATGAGGGTTCACTTGAGCCTGATATGGAGCTTGCTGATATAGATGAGTTTGATTCGATTGCGAAGCTTTCACTTATCGTGCTCATGGATGATGAGTTCGGAAAGACTATTAAGAGCGATGATATCAAGGCTCTTGAGACTGTTCAGGATATTCTTGATATGATGGAATAACAGTAGAGTGATTAGGATTTGAATAAGGAGATTTTATCATGACAAACCTTGAATTATATATTAATGCATTTGTTGAAGGCCTTGGTATAGATGAGGATCAGGTTGAAGGACTTGCATTCCAGGGAGTTCCAGAGTGGGATTCAGTAGGCCATATGACACTTGTTGCAGCTATCGAGGATGCATTCGACATAGTCCTTGATACTGATGATATCATTACCTTTGATTCTTTCGAGAAGGGTAAGGAAATACTGAAGAAGTATGAAGTAGAAATCTAGTACAGATCATGAATCTGATAACAGGAGTCTGAATGCAGGAAGAGATTAAAATATATAATAATACTGAGTTTTTATATATTTCAGCTGAAACGCCTGATGAGATAAAAGGTGACATGGGAAAAAATGTCAGAGCCGAGCTTCCGTCGAATGTAACATTTGCTAAAGTGATGGCAGAGCGAGGGTATATTCTCGGAGACAGAACAATCGGCGTTACGATCAATCTGACGAAAGTACAGACTGATATGGAAAAGCTTATCAGATTTGATGTTGAAGATGGAAGTTCTGAAAAGAGCAGAATCCTCGAAATAGCTGTTACTGCATTTGGTTATGACAGACGATTTAATATCCTGTGTTTTCCTGATGAGCAGCTCGCGCGTACGATACTCAGTGAATGGGTGGATAAACTCAGTAATGTTTTTATATGCAGATATAAGGGCGATGTACTTGGGTTTATAGATATTGAGGATATAGATGATAAGACAGCTGATATACATCTTGCAGCGATAGACCAGTCGGTCAGGCTTCCGGGAGTCGCAATGTCTTTATATGCATTTGCTGTAAAGAAGGCGGTGAAAATGGGAAAGAGACGTCTGACGGGACGGATCAGTTCAAGAAATATGGCTGTTATGAATATATATTCGGGACTCGGTGCGATTTTTTCAGAGCCGAGGGATATATATATCAAAGAAGCTTGAGAAGATAACTAATTTGATGTTTTGAGTGCACTAGTGCATAGCTTAGAGGGTGAATATGACACTTGATGAATTATATGACATAGATCCATATGGTCTAAAAAAAGAAGAGAAGGAAAAGCTTCTTCTTGATGGACTTAAAGCTCTTACTCGTAAACATGCCGAGAATTGTGAAGAGTATAGTGCTATTCTTCGTGTGCTCGGAACTGATATAGACGGTATTAAGAGTACTTCGGATGTTCCGTATATTCCGGTGAGACTTTTTAAGGAATATGAATTAAGAAGCGTACCGAAGGAAGAGATAGTTAAAACGATGACCTCTTCGGGAACTTCGGGACAGAAGGTTTCGAAGATATTTCTTGATAAGGAAAATGTGAGAAGTCAGACAAAGACTCTGGCTGCTATCATTTCTTCTTATATCGGAAAACAGAGACTTCCCCTCCTTCTGCTTGATACAGAGATGGTCAAGAAGGACAGGTCAATGTTTTCTGCACGTGGAGCGGGTATTATAGGTTTTACGACATTTGGTAGAGGAACCGAATATGCGCTGGATGAAAATATGGATATAGATATAGATAAGGTTTCCGCATTTTGTGATAAGCATAAGGGGGAGACCGTTCTTATGTTTGGCTATACCTATATGATATGGCAGTATGTAATACGTGTACTTGAGGATAAGGGGATCTCATTTCCTTTTGAAAAAGCAATAGTTTTCCATATAGGTGGATGGAAGAAACTTAAGGATCAGGCTGTGGATACTCTGGAATATAATGAGAGACTGAGTAAGGTCCTGGGTGGTAATGTTGAAGTCCATAATTATTATGGTATGGCAGAGCAGCTCGGCTCTGTTTTCGTTGAGTGTGAATATGGTCATATGCATTGCTCAAATTATTCAGATGTCCACATTAGGCGTTCTTATGATTTTTCCGATTCTGAAATAGGCGAAAAGGGACTTATAGAGCTTATATCACTTCTTCCGACCAGCTACCCGGGGCATGCACTACTTACAGAAGATGAGGGTGTCATCCTTGGAGAGGATGATTGTCCATGCGGAAGATGCGGAAAGTATTTTAAGATATTCGGAAGAATTAAGGGAGCAGAACTTAGGGGGTGCAGCGATACCTATGAAAAACGTTAGTTACATAATAGGAAATGAAAATATCGTAAATGCGCCTATGAAGGTTTATTCGGATGAGGCACTGTCATTTGCCAATGACTTGTCTCAAGCTATCCTTAAGACACCCGGAATAAGGCAGTTTCCTGATGCAGTGGCCTTTGCGTTCTGGTGCAGACGGGGAAATATAGAGAAGCTTAAGGAAAGTTTCGGAGATGTAAGTAAGAGACTTGGAAGAGGTTTGGTATTTCATGTATCACCAGGAAATATACCTGTGAATTTTTCGTTTACATATATGTTCGGAGTTCTGGCCGGGTGTGCAAATATCGTAAGACTTCCGAGCAGGAGCTTCCCTCAGACAGACCTTATACTTGATGTTATAAGAGCGGTTCTGGAAAAGCATCCTGAGATAGAGAAGAGGACTGCATTTATAAGATATTCGGCAGATGATGAGATTACATCAGAGTATTCAAAGCTCGCCGATGCCAGAATGATCTGGGGCGGTGACAGAACTGTTGAAAATATAAAGAAGCTTGGGACAAAACCGAGATGTGTGGATATAACCTTTGCTGACAGATATTCAATATGCATGATCGACGCAGAGGCAGTTCTGAAGGCTGACGAAACAGTGATAAAGAAGCTTGCGGAAGACTTCTATAATGATACATATCTTATGGATCAGAATGCCTGTTCAAGTCCACAGATGATATTCTGGGTTAATGACAATGCAGAAGCGCGAGAACGATTCTGGAATGCTGTTTGTGATCTGGCAAAGGACAGATATTATCTTCAGGATGCAGTTGCTGTTGATAAGTATACCAATCTTTGCCAGGAAGCTATTGAGAATAAGGAAATAATTGCAGGTTATAAGAATAAGGATAATCTGCTTTACAGGATAGAAATTAAGAATACAAAGGAAGATATCACAGAGCTTCGTGGTAAGAGTGGATATTTTCATGAGATGGCTATAAATGATATATCGGATATCAATGATATTATTACCGAGAAGTATCAGACACTTATATATTTTGGCCTTGACGCGGAAGAGTTAAGACAAAATGTGATCGATAATAATCTGAGAGGTATCGATAGAATAGTACCTGTCGGAAAATCGCTGGATATAGGTGTTATATGGGATGGCTATGATCTGGTGAGAAGCTTGTCAAGAATTGTAAGTCTGAGCTAGTCAGATTAATTAAATGCTACGGCAAATGAGAAGGTAAGTATATATGGGAAGAACAGTACTGATCACCGGCACAAACAGAGGAATAGGAAAAGCGATTCTTGAAAGATTTGCGAAGGAAGATTCCGTAACAATCCTTGCACATGCAAGGAAAGAAAGTGAAGATTTCCTGCGGGATATAGAAAATCTTAAGAGTGATAATCCATCTATTGAGGTAGTTCCGGTATATTTTGATCTGAAGAATTCCGAAGAGATGAAGGCGGCTCTGAAGGAAGCGTTATCTGTTCATAAGAAGATTGATGTACTGGTCAATAATGCGGGAGTGGTGCTTCCGAGTAAGGCATTCCTTATGACAGATATGGATCAGGTGAGAGAGTCCTTTGATGTCAATTTCTTTGCGCAGACTGAGATTACACAGATTATCTGCAGAGCGATGATCAGAAACAGAAAAGGTTCGATTATTAATATGGCATCAATTGCCGCATTTACAGGGATAGAAGGACAATTCGAATATGTTTCGGGAAAGTCCGCAATAGTCGGAATGACGAAGAAACTCTCAAAGGAGCTGGCGGCTTACGGAATTCGTGTAAATGCAGTGGCACCGGGAATGATCAATACTGAAATGATAATGCAGATGGAAGACTCGATGAGAGAAGGTCTCAAAGAAAGACTGGTTGCGAGGAGAATGGGCGAACCATCGGAAATTGCAAATACGGTTTACTTCCTCGGCAGCGAAGAGGCAAGCTATATCAGCGGACAGACGATTATAGTTGATGGTGGAGGATATAGTTCATAGTATGGATGTGAGAGAACTTGCATATAATATAAGAAAAGATGTGCTTGATATGACTCTTCATGCAGGTGCAAACGGAGGACATATAGGTGGGGCATTTTCGGCAGCGGATATCCTTGCGGTCTTGTACGGAAAGGTCATGAAAGGTGGAGACAGATTTATTCTGAGTAAGGGACATGTTGCACTTGCTCATTATGCTGTCTTGGCTGAATGTGGTTACTTTTCCAAGGAAAAACTACTTACATTTGAAGATTCGGGTAGTACGCTTACTACTCATGAAATAAAGGATAGTGAGAACGGTATAGATATATCCGGAGGAAGCCTCGGATACGGAATATCTATTGCATCGGGGATTGCATTGATAAGAAAACAGAACGGTGATGATTCTCATATATATGTTCTTGTCGGAGACGGAGAGTGTAACGAGGGAAGTATATGGGAAGGTGCCATGACGGCTTCAAAACTTGGCTTAGATAATATCACGGTCATAGTTGATGTCAATGGTCAACAGCTGGACGGATATACAAATGACATAATGCCGATAAAAGATATCGGAAATGTTTTTAAAGATTTCGGATGGTTTGTAAAACATGTTGATGGTCATGATTACGATGAAATAGAAGGTGCTCTAAAAGATATTTCTGAGGGACATCCTACAGCTATAATAGCTCATACCATTAAGGGTAAAGGAATTGCGTCAATAGAAGGAAAATCAGGAATTCATCACATGAGAATAACTGAGGATGAGTATAACGGATATATTCAGGAACTGAAATAATATGATTGAATATGAAAAGAAAAAATTAATACAGTGGTCGAGACTTGGCCAGAGAAAACTGTTTGGAAATATACTTAATGAAGTGGCAGATGATTCTAAGGGTTTTTATATGATTGCCGCCGATGTCGGAAGCTCTGCGGGATTAGAGGATTATATGAAGAATCATAGTGACAGATTCTTTAATGCAGGAATATCCGAACAGAATATGGTTGCAATGGCATCGGGTATGGCTCTTGAAGGGAAAAATGTATTTGTTACTTCTTTTGCCCCATTTGCTTCACTTCGACCGTTTGAAGCTATCAGAACTCTTGTCGGGTATATGCATTTAAATGTGAAGGTAGTTGCCCTTGCAAGTGGCTTCTCGTTAGGCTCACAGGGAAATACTCATTATGCGTTGGAGGATATAGCGCTTATGAGAACCATACCCGGAATGACAATCCTTTCACCGGCTGATTGCGTGGAAACAGCCAAGTGTATAGAACATCTGGTGGATTATAACGGACCGGCATATCTTAGGCTTACAGGAACACCGGGAATACCGAATATTTATAAAGATGATTATGATTTTATACTCGGAAAGTTTAATAAGATAAAAGAAGGAAATGATATATGTATAGTTTCCACAGGAGCTGTTATTAACGAGGCTGTCCGCGCTGCAAGACTTATTGAAAAGGAAGGCTTATCCTGTGAGGTCTATGATGCACATACTTTAAAGCCTCTGGATGTGGAATGCTTGAATGAGATAGCAGACAGATTCAAGTTTGTTGCAACTATAGAAGAACATTATATATCCGGTGGATTGGGAAGTGCAATCAGCGAATATTATTCCAATAGATTGAAGAGACCGGTTCATAGTATTATCGGCGTTGAAGATAAATACTTTAAAGATGGTGATTATTCTTATATGTTAGAACAGGCCGGTCTATCGGCTGTGAAGATTAAAGAGAGGGTTCTGAATGATTTCGGCAGAATTTAATAACATAAAAATATCAGGAATCGCAGCAGCTGTTCCGACTAAAGTAGTTAATGCTCATGAGTATGATGAACTCTTCGGAGAGGATACTGTTTCAAAAAATATAGCAACGACCGGAGTGAAGGAATCTCATCATGCATCTAAAGAGCAGACATCATCAGACCTTGCATATGTTGCTGCAAAACGTTTGATGGATGAGATGAATATAGATCCGGAATCTATTGATATACTTATTTTCACAGCGGCTTATCTGGATTATCAGGTTCCGCCTACCGCATGTGTTCTACAAAAGAGATTGGGACTTTCTACTGACTGTATCGTATTTGATAATAATCTTGGTTGTTCAGGATATATATATGGATTACAGACTATGGGGTCTATCCTTAATTCTTCAAGTGCGAAGCGAGGATTACTTCTAACAGGAGATATAACCAGTAAGGTCGTTTCTCCTTTTGATAAATCCAGAATGATATTTGGTGATGGAGGAACGGCAACTCTTATTGAGAAGCTTGAGTCTCCGTCTAACGATGAGAAAGATCTGATACGGATTGGAATGAAATCCGATGGTTCAAGATTTAAATCGATTATAGTTCCTGCAGGAGCATACAGGAATGTGGATGCTTCAAGAGAAAGAACTGAATGGTCAGATGGTAATTCAAGATCGGATTATGACTTGTATATGAATGGTATGGATGTTTTCAGCTTTTCTATGACAGATGTTCCGAAACTTGCCAAGGAATTTATGGATAAGTATGAATATGATCCGAATGAATTTGATGCATATATATTCCATCAACCGAATCTTTTTATTCTTAAACATTTGATCAAAAAGATCGGTGCAGATAAAGAAAAAATGAAAATATCGCTTGATAGATACGGAAATACGAGTGTTTGCTCTATTCCGCTTACACTTTGTGATGCATTTCACGACGAGTCGGGAGAACAAAAACTCTTCCTTTACGGGTTTGGTGTAGGACTATCGTGGGCATGTGCTTCAGTGACTATAGATACGACGAATATATACTCTGTCGAATGCACAGATGATTATTATAAGGAAGGATTCGTGGAACACTAATGGCAAAATATTCTTTTGTAATTCCTTGTTATAGATCGGAAAATACGCTTCCCAAGGTTGTTGCAGAGATTAAATCCGAAATGTCTCGCAGAAAAGGGGATACCTACGAGATTGTTATGGTGAATGACTGTTCGCCTGACAATGTTTGGAGTGTTATCAAAAAGCTTGTTGCCGAGGAAGATAACAGAATTGGAATTAATCTTGCAAGAAACTTCGGACAGCATTCAGCACTCCTGGCAGGTTATGCAAGATGCTCGGGTGATTTTGTTGTTTCATTGGATGATGACGGACAGACGCCGCTTGATTCACTTGGCGAACTGATAGCCAAGATAGAAGAAGGATATGATGTTGTATATGCTTATTACAGAGTTATTAAGCAGACAGCATTTCGAAAATTCGGTACCTGGATGGCTAAAAGAATGGCGGAGATTATGCTCCATGAGCCCAAAGATGTAAAGGGAAGCAGTTTCTTTATAGCCAGAAAATATATAATTGATGAGATAGTAAAATATAAGAATGCCTTCCCTTACATGGGAGGCCTTATTCTCAGAACAACCAGAAATATAGCCAGTGTTCCAACAAATCATAGAAAGAGATTGGAAGGAGTTTCGGGTTATTCTCCATTTAAATTGCTTTCTCTATGGATTAACGGATTTACGGCATTTTCGGTTAAACCGCTTGAGTTTAGCGCATTTCTTGGATTTATTTTGGCGTTGGCAGGTTTTGTATATGCTATTGTTACGATAGTCAGAAGAGTATCGGGAATAACTCAGGTCGAAGGTTGGAGTACTATTATTTCGTTGCTTCTGATTATAGGTGGTATGATTCTTATCATGCTGGGACTGATCGGTGAATATATTGGAAGAATATATATCAGTATAAATAATTCACCGCAATATGTAATAAAAGAAATGGTGGGCGTGAAAGAGGATTTATAATATGAAAAAAACAAAATCTTGTTTTTTCTGCGGAACGTCTTTTCATGTTTTTAACAGTGTAATACTGGCAAAGACCAAAAATCTTTATGCAGATATCTATATTGATGATGTATTTGGATTGGCGAAAACAATTGCTGAAAATTTAAAAGTTTTAGGCGTATTTGAAAATGTATATTTATTAGATAGAAAAGAACATTGGAAATTTCCGGATAATACCTTTTCTCAGTATTTGTTCGCATTAAAAGGATACTGGAAATTTGATAAAATGATTCCGAAGATAATCCCTAATATAGAAGTTTATTCGGATTTTTATTTTGCTAATGATCCAAGAACGGATGTATTTGGTAGGTTTATTAGGTTTTATATTGTTAAAAACCTAATCAATTTTAAAATTCATTTTTTTGATGATGGATTAGGTTCTTATGATGAAAGAATGTATGAACCTACGGCAGTTGATGTATTAGCAAGGAAGTTTTTTTTATTTAATACTAATACATCATTTGATAGTGATTATTTTTTTCATTCTCCAGAGTATTTTCATATATTAAATGAGAATTCCAAAATGAAGGTTTATCCAATAGGTGAGATTAATGATGAGATTAAAGATTTGTTAAAAAAAGTATTTTATATAGAAGACATTGGTTTGGAAATTCAAAGCAATATTATTTTTGACACTGTTCGGAATGAAGAATTTAATACTGAGGGAAGCAAGGTCTTTTCAACGATTATTGGCGATATTTTACACCTTGGTAATTTTCTTGTTAAAAGTCATCCGAGAGAAAAAGAAAAATATGGAAAAGAATATTCAATTGAATATGGATTGCCTTTTGAATTATTTTGCTTATATAATGATTTTTCTGATAAAGTTTTTGTTACATCGTTATCTTCAGCGGTATTTACACCGAAAATTATTTTTAACCAAGAACCTAAAGTTATTTTTTTGTTTGAAATAATGAAAAAATATTCTAAGCTGTATGATAATATGTATAAAAGATATGTTAAAGGATTAGAAAAGTTATATTCAAATAAAAATCGAGTTATTGTTTGTGATTCAATTGAAGATTGTATGTTTTATTGTAAAAATTAAATAATTAATTGATGAGGTGATTATATGAGATATTGTAAAAAATGTGTAATGCCGGATACAAGACCTGGGATATTATTCAATGAAGATGGAATATGCGCTGCATGTCAATCTTATGAAAGACGTAAGTTGATTGATTGGGATGCTCGGTGGAAAGAATTTGAGGCTATATGTGATAAATATAGAGGGATGAATGGTGATGGACCTGATTGTGCAATAGCCGTATCAGGAGGAAAGGATTCTCATTTTCAAGTGCATCTAATGAAAAATATTATGCATATGAATCCAATCTTATTCTCTGTAGAAGATAATTTTCCAATGACAGAAGCAGGTATTCATAATTTAAAAAATATTTCAGAAGAATTTGGTTGCAGTATAGTAAGTTTAAAACCAAACATTAAAGCTCAAAAGAAAATAATGAGATATATGTTTGAAAAATATGGAAAGCCAACTTGGTATATTGATAGATTGATCTATACTTATCCTTTAATTATGGCTGAGAAATACAATACTCCATTGTTAGTTTATGGAGAAAATGTAAGTTATGAATATGGTGGTTCAGATTATAATGAAACATATTCTGCCAAAGAACAGCTTAGTAATGGAGTTGCGTCGGATATTGATGAACAGGAACTTATCGATTATGCAGGGGTTTCAAAACAGGATTTATATCTTACAAGAGCACCTCGCTTGGAAGATATAGAAAAATTGGATCCGATTTACATATCTTATTTTTTAGAATGGAATAGTTTTAAAAACTATGAATTGGCAAAAAAACATGGGTTCCATGATCTTACCCATGAATGGAAGAGAACTCATCATGTAGAGGACTTTGATCAAATAGATAGCAGAGCATATTTAGTTCATTCTTGGATGAAATATCCTAAATTTGGACATCAAGCAGCAACAGATTATTCTGCTAGAATGATCAGATATGGACTTATTTCAAGAGAAGAAGCGATTCAGAATGTAAAGAATCATGATGATAAACTGGATCCACTTTGTGTTAGAGATTTTTGCGAATTCTGCGGTTACACAGAAACGGAGTTTTGGGCTATTGTAGATTCTTTATATAATAAGGATTTATTTGTAAAAAACAAAAATGATAAGTGGGTATTAAAACATCCAGTCTGGGAAGAATGATAATGTTTAATTTAGATAATTTTATAAATAAATATGTTATAAAACGTGATGTTTCAATGTTTTATCAGGATATTGAAACGAACAAGGTACTTTTGTCTGAAAGGATTAAAGGCAAATCTGTTCTTGTTATCGGTGGGGCAGGGTCAATCGGTTCATCTTTTGTTAAGGCAATACTGCCGTTTGAACCTGCATCAATGGTAATTGTAGATTATAACGAAAATGCGTTGGCAGAGATTACGCGAGATTTGAGATCATCTAAAGGAATGTTTTTGCCGGATGATTATATTACATATCCAATGGATTTTGCATCGCCGGTATTCGAAAAAATGTTTAGAAAACGTGGTGGTTTTGATATTGTCGGTAATTTTTCTGCACATAAACATGTTAGAAGTGAAAAGGATATATACTCAGTTGAGGCATTGTTGCAGAATAATGTACTTCATGCAAAACAGCTTCTTAATCTCCTTGTTGAATATCCGCCGGAAGTTTATTTTTGTGTATCAACTGATAAAGCGGCAAATCCTGTTAATATTATGGGTGCAAGCAAAAGAATAATGGAAGATGTGATATTTAGTTATTCGGATAAGTTTCCTGTAAAAACTGCGAGATTTGCAAATGTCGCTTTTTCTAATGGATCATTACCTGCAGGATTTCTGGCAAGAATTCAAAAGCTTCAACCGTTGTCCGCACCTTCTGATGTGCGACGCTATTTTGTGTCGCCTCAGGAATCAGGACAGATTTGTTTGCTTGCTGCAATTTTAGGAGATAACCGTGAGATTTTCTTTCCTAAGCTCAATGAAACTCAAACGATGTCCTTTGACGAGATTGCAGTTAATCTCTTGAAAGCACATGGATATGATGTGATTGAATGTAATTCAGAATCAGAGGCTATTATTAAATCAGAAGCATTGAAGTTTGGAGATAATGCTTATCCTGTCTTTTTTTCGAAATCTGATACGTCAGGTGAAAAGGCTTTTGAAGAGTTTGTTACTGATTTAGAAATCGCAGAGATGGATAGATATAGTGCCTTGGGAGTAATAGTTGATAAAGAGATTCCTGATAAGGGTAAAGTTAATTCATTTTTAAATAATTTAAAACACTTATTTGATAAGACAGAGACCTCGAAAGCGGAGGTTGTAGATATTATTAAAGATTATTTACCAAATTTTGAACATATTGAAACTGGAAAATCCCTAGACAGTAAAATGTAAAATGATTATTTGAATAAGAAGGTAAATCGTATGGAAAGATTTATTCCGCTTTCAATTCCAAATTTTGAAGGTAATGAAAAAAAGTATGTAAATGATGCTGTTGAACAAGGTTGGGTATCAACTGGGGGGGCATATATTACTAAGTTAGAACAAAATTTGGCTGATTTTTTGAATACACATAATGTTGCGGCTTGTCAGAGCGGAACGTCAGCATTACATTTAAGTTTAGTTGAGGTGGGGGTTAAACCGGGGGATGTAGTTCTCGTACCTCCGCTTACTTTTATTGCAGCTGTAAATCCGGTCAAATATCAATTTGCCACACCTGTTTTTATAGATTGTGATGACAGTTTGTGTCTAGATCCTATTAAGCTTAAGACATTCTGCGAGGAAGAATGTCAGTGGGATGGATATGAATTGAAATATAAAAATTCAATTGTTAAGGCAATTATTGTTGTACATGTTTTTGGTAATATGGCAGATATGGAAGCCATAATGGATATAGCTCATGGATATAATATAAAGGTTATTGAAGATGCAACTGAGGCATTAGGTACTAAGTATCAGTACGGGAAATATGCGGGAATGTATGCTGGTACAATAGGAGATTTTGGGGCTTTTAGTTTTAATGGTAACAAAATTATAACAACAGGAGGCGGGGGAGCTGTCACAGCTAAAGAATCAAGTTCAGTTGATCATATCAGATTTATATCTACTCAGGCTAAAACAGATCCTCACTATTATATTCATGATGAGGTTGGATATAATTATAGAATGACTAATCTTCAAGCTGCTCTGGGGGTGGCGCAGATGGAGATGTTATCTGAGTTTATCATAAGAAAGCAGAAGAATTATGAATTGTACAAAAATGAGTTTGTTGATTATGAGTATGGATACCTTATGCCATTTCGAAAAGGAGTAGATTCAAATAAGTGGTTTTATAGTCTTTGTATTAATCGTAACAAAGTTTCTGCGTCTATGAGGGAAATAATAACAGAATTGGAAAAGAGAAATATTCAGACACGAGCAATTTGGGGATTAATTAATGAACAAAAGCCTTACAAGGGTGAAGTTACATATAAACTTGAAAAATCCTATTATTATGCCGATAGAGTATTAAACCTTCCTTGTAGCACCAATATTTCCGAAAATGAGATAAAATATGTGGCTAATAATGTGAAACAACTATTAAAGGAGCTTTCGAATGAATGAGCAAGATCTTAAAAAGTTTATAGGATTAGATAGAGTTACAGTTTCAGAAGCAATGCAGCTTATTGATAATGGTCAGAATGGTATTCTTTTTTTAGTAGATTCAAATAATAGATTGGTTGGTTGTATTACAGATGGAGATATTCGAAGATTTCTTCTAAAGGGAGGAAAAATGTCGGATCCGGCGCTAAAAGCAGCGAATAAAAGTCCAAAAGTTGCCAAAAGTGATGAGGATGCGAAGAGACTGTATCATAGAAAAAATTATTGTTTTATTCCTATACTTGATTCAGAAAAGAAGATTGTTGCTATTTACTATGGTGATGGACATAAGATACGCAATAAATCTGCATTAAATATTCCGGTTGTGATTAATGCAGGTGGACGAGGGACTAGATTGGATCCTTATACAAGAGTTTTGCCGAAACCTTTAATTCCGGTTGGAGACCTTCCGATAATTGAGCATATTATGAATGAATATCAATCATACAATTGTGATGAGTTTCATATAATTGTAAATTATAAAAAAAATCTTATAAAAGCATATTTTGCTGATAATAATGTAGATTATAATATATCATGGTATGATGAAGAAACGCCTTTAGGAACTGGTGGAGGATTGACTTTACTTAGAGGAGTGTTTAAAGATACATTTTTCTTTGCTAATTGTGATGCATTACTTACGGCCAATTATGAAAGAATGTTAAAATTTCATAAGGATAATGGGAATGTTATTACTATGATTTGCGCATATAAGAATCTGAATATTCCATATGGTGTTATTGAGATGGGTAAAAACGGAAGCATAGAAGATATGAAGGAAAAACCGTTATTCTCTTTTTTAACTAATACCGGTATTTATATAGTTGAACCGGAGGTTATAGATGATATGGAAGATAATGTTCCAATTGGTTTTCCGGATATTGTTGACCAACAAAGGAAAAAAGGAAGAAAGGTAGCAGTTTTTCCAGTAAGCGAAAATGATTGGATGGATATGGGACAGTTACCGGAACTTGAGAAGATGAGAATTAAGCTTTATGGTGAATAATATGCGGAGGCGAGTGAATTGAATAAACGTTTATTGCTGATTGGAGGCGGTGGGCATTGCCATTCAGTTATTGATAGTGTGCTATCTATGGCGGAATATAATCAAATTGGAATAATAGATTCTGCCACTGGTTCATATAATGGTGTAGAAGTGATTGGTAATGATGATGATTTGCCACGCTTATTTTTAGAAGGGTGGAATGAAGCATTTATTTCGGTTGGAAGTATCGAAAACACTATAATTCGTAGGCGTTTGTATGAAACAATCAGGTTTATAGGCTTCTCAATTCCTATTATTATTGACCCATCTGCAATTGTTGCGAATGGTTGTAAGATTGAGAAGGGATCGTTTATAGGTAAGCGGGCAGTCATAAATTCAGGTACATCTCTGGGAATTTGCTCTATAGTGAATACGGGTGCTATTGTTGAACATGATTGTCATATTGGTGATTTTTCGCATATTAGTCCAGGAACTGTTTTATGTGGACAAGTTAATGTTGGAAATGATTCTCATGTAGGGGCGGGATCGGTTGTTCGCCAACAGATTTGTATTGGGAATGATGTTGTTATTGGAATTGGAAGCGTTGTAGTAAAAAATGTTTCTGATAAAGTAAAGGCATACGGTAATCCGTGTAAGGTGGTTGTATAATGGGAGTATGTATTATAGCTGAAGCCGGAGTGAATCATAATGGCAGTTATGAGATTGCCTGTGAATTAGTTGATGCTGCAAAAAATGCCGGTGCTGATTATATTAAGTTTCAAACTTTTAAATCTAAAAATCTTGTATCCGATACTGCTCAGAAAGCCGATTATCAGAAGAATACAACTGGTGATGGGACTCAGGCGGATATGTTAAAAAGACTTGAACTGTCATATGATGAGTTTTTTTTACTTAAAGAATACTGTGATAAGGTTGGAATATGTTTTTTGTCTACTCCATTTGATATTGACAGTATTCATTTTTTAAATTCTTTGAATATGCCATTTTGGAAAGTTCCATCGGGAGAAGTAACAAATTATCCATATCTTGTTGAAATAGCAAAAACCAATAAGCCAGTTGTAATGTCTACAGGTATGTGTAATATTTCAGAAATAGATGAGGCGATTAAAGTGTTGGAATCAAATGGCGTGAGAGAAATTAGATTGCTCCATTGTAATACTGAATATCCTACTCCATATGAAGATGTAAATCTTAGAGCTATGGAGACTTTAAGAAATAAATTTGGGTTAGAGGTTGGTTATTCGGATCATACTAATGGAATAGAAGTACCCGTTGCAGCCGCTGCATTAGGTGCGAGCATAATAGAAAAACACTTTACGTTAAGTCGAGATATGGAAGGACCAGATCATAAGGCAAGCTTGGAACCACATGAACTTGCAGAGATGGTTTCTTGTATCAGACATATTGAAATAGCTATGGGGACAGGAGAAAAAACTCCTTCATCATCTGAAAAAAAGAATATTACTATAGCTAGAAAAAGTATTGTTGCAGCTAAGAAAATAATAGAAGGAGAAATACTGACTGAGGAGAACATTACTGTTAAACGTCCTGGAACAGGTATTTGTCCAATGAGATGGAATGAAGTATTAGGAACAAAAGCAATTAGAGATTTTAATGAGGATGAACAGATAGAAATATGAAGAAAATCGCCATTGTAACAGCTACCAGAGCTGAATATGGACTGCTATCTCCATTGATAAAAAAACTTAGAGAATATGAAGATGGCTCACTGAAGATTGAATTGATTGTATCAGGCACTCATTTAAGTGAAGTTTATGGACATACCATCGATGAGATTGATGATAGGATAGATTATGAGATTTCAATTCCTGTTAACTCAGGTACTGAAATTGATATTTCAAAAAATCAAGCAGAATCATTGGTTAAGTTTACAGAGTTGTTTTCAAATGAAAAATATAGCGCTGTGATATTATTGGGAGACAGATATGAAACATTAGCAATTGCAATTGCAGCTGGTAATACAAGAACACCGATTTTTCATTTATGCGGTGGAGATACTACGGAGGGGGCAATTGATGAATGGATCAGGCATTCCATAACCAAAATGGCGTATCTTCATTTTGTTACAAATGAGGAAAGTAGAAAGAGAGTAATTCAGTTGGGAGAAGATCCATCAAGAGTTTATAATTATGGATCTACAAGTATTGATAATATTATTTCAATTGCTGATATGAGCAAAGAAGAAGCTTTGAGTAGCATTGGATTATCGGATTGTAAGTATGCATTATGTACATATCATCCGGTTACGATGGAGGTAGACAATGTTGAATTCCAAATTGAAGAATTGATTAAAGCAATTAAAGAGTTTCCGGAAATTATGTTCATTATTACAAAATCAAATGCTGATCAAGGTGGGGCAAGAATCAATGAATTGTTGGAGGCTGCAGAGTCTAACTTAAGTAATGTTCGAGTTGTAGCATCTCTTGGAGTAAGAAGGTATTTATCACTAATGAGGGAAGCAGAGCTTGTGGTTGGTAATTCATCCAGTGGTATAATTGAAACACCCACATTTCATATTCCTACAATAAATATTGGCGATAGACAAAAGGGACGACTCCAATCAACAAGTATAATTAATTGCGGAGTGACTTCGGAAGATATTATGCCTGCTATTAGATTAGCAATGAGTTCGGACTATCGAAATAAGTGTAAATATGCCATTAATCCATATGGAGAAGGATGTGCGGCAAAGAAAATTGCTGATAAAATTGTTGAGATTGTTAAGAAAGGAAATATAGAGCTAAAAAAGAGGTTCTATGATTTGATAATATGAAGAATATTGCAATTATTCCTGCAAGAAGTGGATCAAAAGGTGTTAAAGATAAGAACATTCGGGAATTATGTGGTAAGCCGCTGATGGCATATACCATAGAATCAGCGATTAGTAGTGGTTTGTTTGATGTAGTTATGGTTTCTACTGATTCAGAAAAGTATGCACATATTGCAAAACAATTTGGAGCAGATGTTCCATTTTTGAGAAGTGCATCGACATCGTCTGATTCGGCATCATCTTGGGATGCAGTTGAGGAGGTACTTGACGGGTTTTCGAAATTAGGAAAGAATTTTGATACATTCTGTTTGTTACAACCCACATCGCCATTAAGGGATTATGAAGATATTCGTAAGGCTTATCAGATTTATGAAGAAAAAGCTGATTTTGCAGTAGTATCGGTATGTGAAAATGAACATTCTCCATTATGGAGTGGACATTTACCTGAAAGTGGTGAGATGGTTGGATTTATTGCTCCAGATAATAATGGTCAAAGGCAAGCTTTGGAAAAGTTTTATAGACTTAATGGCGCTATTTATATTGTTGATATTATAAAGTTCAGACAAAATCATTTTCTATTTCAAAAAGGATGTTATGCCTATATTATGGATCAATATAGAAGTGTTGATATTGATTCGGAAATAGATTTTAAGTTAGCTGAATTTTTTATAAATTACAGTGGCAATATATAATAATACATTGAATGATACTTATTATGTTTTTTAATCATAGTCAATGATTACTATAGCTTTATTATGCTGTTTTAAACATATTGCTTTTTTTGAAGGGGACACCGCTTTTTGAATAAACTAAAAAACTTCCTAATGACAAGTAAAAATATAACTCACAGCGGTGCTTTCTGGAACATGGTCAGCGGTATGACTTCTGCTTTTCAGTCCGTTATTATGCTTATAGTTATTTCACATGTTTTAGGCATGGATATGAGGGGAATATATCTTTTAGGTAATACAAGCTCCAATTTGTTTCTTTTTATCGGTAAATTTGGAATGCGTCCATATCAGGTTTCGGATCTGAAGGATGAATATTCGTTCAGAGATTATCATATGTCGAGAGTTATATCATGCGCAGCGATGATAATGGTCTCTGTAGTATATACACTTTATTCGGCATTTACGGTGGGATATTCACCGTTCAAGACCGGTGTAGTCATATTGATGTGTATGATGCGCGTTGCGGAAGCTTATGAAGATGTTTACTACGGAGATTATCAGAAGAAGGGAAGGCTTGATATTGGAGCGAAATGCATGGCATTACGTGTTATATCAACTATAATTCTCTTTATTTTACTCGTTATTGTATCTCGAAACCTTCTGTTTTCAGTTACGGTTTCAACTATATACACGTTCGTAGTAATGACAGTTTTTATTCTCATTACTCGTGAAACGCTTGATACCGGAAGTGGTAAGGGAAAACTGATAGCTTCTAAAGTAGTGAAGCTGTTTTTGGCAGTTATGCCTCTTTTCCTTGCAAACTTTTTCTCCAGTTATATTGGCTCTGCTCCGAAATATTCGATTGACAGATTTATGGATGATAAGGGGCAGGCTATATATGGATATGTTACCATGCCTGTCTTTGTGGTAGGCCTTCTGTCGAGTTTCATTTTTAATCCGATCATGGTAAAGATATCACGAATGTGGGCAGAGAGGGAGAAGAAGCAGTTTATAAGACTATTTTTGAAACAGTTGTTCTATGTTCTTGTGATCACAGTAGTGTGTCTGATAGGAGCGTATGCAATCGGTGTTCCGGTTATGTCGCTTTTATATAACACGGATCTCGCACCTTATAAGGTCGATATACTTTTGATAGTTGTTGCCAGCGGATTCATGGGATTGGCAGGTATCTTTGTCAATGCACTTACTATTATGAGACATCAGAAGCTTGTTTGTTCGGGCTATATCTTATGTGCTGCTGTGGCATTTATCCTTTCTGACATGATTGTAAGAAAGCATGAGCTTAGAGGTGCGGTACTGTTCTATCTGGCATTACTTACCTTGCTCAGCCTGTATTATGCTATAGTATTTATGATCGTATATAAAAAAGATGACAAAACTCACTGAGCATGAGAAAACTTAGTGGGTTTTTGTCTTGTTTATGGTATAATTTTATATGACTTACTAAAGATTAAGACTATTATGTGAAGGGTTAAGAAATGGACGACAACAAGAACATTACGGAAAACGAAGAATATGAGAAGACAGGGCAGGAAGATGAATCCGAATCAAAGAAGCCGAAAAAGGCTAAGAAGAAGCAGGATGATATTACTCTTTCCAAGAATGAAACAATAGGTGTTTTTATATATCTTATTATAGCTGCAATTGCCATTCTCGGAATCAATGCGCTTTTTTTCTCAAAGGCAAAGGAGAGTGCGCTTGTTCCGGATGACGAATATTCATTGGTTTATCCTGCTAAGGAAGAAAAGACTACGCAGGTTATTTCTATTCCGACCGATGATACATACGGTGTAAGACTCTATATGACTCCCGATCCGGATAAGAACAGCTTTATCATTATCGATATGCTGGAATCTTTTGGATTGCCGGTTAATCAGTGGGAGATTCATTCCGACGATATAGTTGACGGATACTATTTTCTGTCGTTCGAGGGACTAGATCTCGTTCAGAATGCAAATTATTATCTGGATGCATGGGCAGAGGAAGATAGTAATATTGGAATTATAACAGGTAAATCTTCGGATTACGGTTATGGTTCGATTGGCCTTAATGGCAGGAACTGGGTACATACAACAGTTTACAGCTCATTTGCAAGTTATATCTATTCTATTGAGCTTTCGCTCGTTCTTTTGGGGCTTATCGCATTCCTGTTTTACAAGAAAGGCAAGAAGGAATCATTTGTTTTTTCTATGATTTTTGCTGCGGCAGCAGTAGTATTCTTCCTTATCACACCTTACAACAGCGTATTTGATGAAGAAGGACATTTCCTTCGAGCTTTCGAAATATCTGAAGGGAAGTTTTTTTCTGATAAGTCTGAAAATGCTGTGGGAACTGCTACCATATCCCAGGAGCTATATAATGGCATAAAAAATGTAACCAAATCAGTTAAGTCGGATACTGGGGCGAGTTTCCTTTATACCCGTCAGGAAAATCTGATGGAGCATAATTTCGCTACGGATTATATTACAGTAGATAATCCTGTTCAGGCACTTAATTCGCCGACAGCATATATTCCGCAGGCTATTGGCTTAAAGCTTGGAAGTTTGTTTACGAAGAATGTATTCCTGTTCTACGGATTTGGCCGCTTCTTTGCATTTCTGATCAATATTCTGCTGGTTATAGGGGCTATCTGCCTGATACCTGACAGACGCCTGCTCATGCTTGCGGTTGCTATGAATCCTGTATCGCTTGCACTTTTCGGTTCATACTCAGCAGAGGGCACACTTCTTGCTATGACGCTTTTCTATATAGCATATATCTGCAGAGCGATGAGTAAGGATAAGGTAAATCTTATAGATAAGGCAGTTCTGCTTCTGATGAGTATTCTTATCGCATTTTCGGGACTAAGATTCTTGCCGCTTGTGCTCCTTATATTTCTTGTAAAGGATGAAGGATTCGCATCGAAGATAGGCGCGAAAGCTTATAAATGTATCACGCTTCTTGCTTCAGTGGCAGCGGGAATCGGCTGGTACATAGTTGCAAGCGGATATTCTGTTCCGGCTGATGCTGCCGTTGCAAATGCGGCAACCGGTTCAAATTGGATAGGTCAGTTGTTCGGAGGAGTATTCGGTAAGGGACTGTTCGGATACAGCAGTATCATTTGGATAATTATCGGCTTGGTTATCATAGTCGAGATGATCATATGCAGTAAGAAGGATACCGAAAATGTAATCTCTGCTAAGGGACGTATTCTTGCAGTAATTGCAGTGATTCTCACGGCAGGCATTATGGCAGCAGGTCATTTTGCAATGAATAATAAAATGAGCGGATTATTCGGTGGAATTCAGGGCTGGTATTTTATTCCGCTTATTCTTCCACTCGGATTAGCATTTAAGAGAAAATGTATCGAAGGAAAGACGGAGAGCAGAATCTTCATTGAAGTTGCATGTCTTCTCCTTGCGGTAATAATGGCTGCTGTAAGTACAGTGCAGGCATATTTATAGAAAATCAGATAGCTGCAGGGGTATCGTAAAGCGGCTGTCGGAAAGGACTTGTTATGTGGGATTTTAGCAGATTTGGGGATGCTCCTGCTGTTAAGGATGAGTTTGGAAGCATCGTTACATATGAGGGACTTTGTAAGGAAAAGGAAGCTATATACGAGAAGATAGGAGGGAGATGTCTTGTCTTTTCGTTATGCCGAAATACAATAGGTTCGGTTGTCGGATATGCATCCTTTATTGAAAAAAGAGTTGTTCCGGTACTACTTAGTGCAGCTCTCGAGAGAGAACTTCTGGATAACCTTCTTAGCATATATAAGCCTTCTTTTATCTGGGTTCCGGAAGATATGGAAGAAGATTTCAAGGATTTCGAGAATGTATATTCATTTATGGATTATGTTCTCCTTAAGACAAATTACGATGAGTCATATCCTCTGAATGATGAACTGTGCCTTCTTCTTACAACGTCGGGATCGACGGGAAGTCCGAAGTTTGTCCGTCAGAGCTATAGCAATGTTCTTGCAAATGCAAAGTCCATTGCAGAGTATCTGAAGCTTGATTCAAGTGAGAAGCCGATCACAACGCTTCCGATGAATTATACATACGGACTTTCGATAATTAACAGTCATTTTCTTGTGGGAGCGGAGCTCATGGTTACAGATAAAGGCTTGATGCAGAAGGATTTCTGGACATTTTTCAAGTCTGAGGGAGCAACATCCTTCGGTGGTGTTCCATACACATATGAAATGCTCGATAAGCTCAGATTTACAAGAATGGATCTACCGTCGCTCAGATACATGACTCAGGCGGGTGGAAAGCTTATAGTAGAGCTTCATGGGAAGTTTGCTGATTATGCTGAAAAGAATGGTAAGAAATTTATCATTATGTATGGTCAGTGTGAGGCCACCGCAAGAATGGGATATCTTCCTGCAGAGTATGCCGTAAGTAAATGCGGTTCTATGGGAATTGCCATACCGGGCGGTACATTTCATCTGATAGATACTGATGGTAAGAATATAACTACACCTCGCGTTACGGGCGAGCTTGTATATGAAGGCCCGAATGTAACACTTGGTTATGCTGAGAAGGGTGAAGACCTTGCTCTCGGTGATGAGAGAGGCGGAATTCTTCAGACCGGTGATATGGCAGAGTTTGATGAGGAAGGCTTCTACTATATCGTTGGACGAAAGAAGAGATTTCTTAAGGTTTACGGCAACAGGGTAAATCTTGATGAGGTTGAGCGTATGATCAAGGGACACTTCGAAGGGATAGGAGTTGCCTGCGGAGGAATCGACGATCATATGTATATCTTTGTAACGGATGAAAGCCTGAAGGATGAGGTAAAGAGTTTTGTTGCAATGAAGACAGGACTTAATCAGGTTGCATTTAATCCAGTTGTGATAGATGAAATTCCGAAGAATGATTCGGGTAAAGTGCTATACAGTGCACTGGAAAAGTATTACAAGAAGTAAAGAAAAAATAAGTATTATATTTTTTAGGGGGAAAGATAAATGGCATTACAGATAAAGCATGATGATTCGGGAGATGAACCGGCAAAAGGTTATTACGGCAGCTCCTGGACTGAGAGTACTACGGCCCGGGAGCCGAAGGAAGGCGGAAACGGCGAACCGGAGTTTAATCCGGAACTTGAATTTGATGTTGTAAATCCGCAGGGAAGCAGTATAAGACCGCCGGCTTCTCCGCCGATAATACCCGACAGGAGATATGCGACAGTACCGAAAGATTCAGGTGCTAAATTCCTGTTTGATGTTAAGTTGATAAAGTTTATCATTGCGGTGATAATTCTTTTGATTTTACCGGTAATACTTTATAAAACGGTAATTCATCCCAAAACGAAGGATCTTACGCCTTTTATGCATTCATCTTATGATGAGCTGGACGCCCAGATCGACGGAGAATTTACCAGAGATACGAAAATGGATAAGTATATACCGAAACTGGCTGACAATATCACTATAGAGGCTTATTCCGGCGGGGATATATATCCTTTCATGGTTGATGGAGAGTTTGGAGGAATACATCTTGCCGAAAGAAAATGGGAAATGTACGGCGTAAGCGTAGGTATGACGGAAGCCGAAGCAGTTAAGAAGACAACCTATGTATATGAAAAGTGTATGGTTACAATCCTTGATCTGGCAGGCGGACAATCAAATGCGTACTATTATTATAATAAAAAGAACAATGACTGTCTTGTTATGACGGTAAACGGAACAAGCAACAAAGTTGTGGCTGTTACATATTACAGAGATTACAAAAAGCTGACGCAGAATCTGATCGGTATAGATGATGATTGATCCGGAGATGATGAGCAATCTGCTAGATGATGATTGATCCGGAGATGATGAGCAATCTGATAGATGATGATTGATCCGTAAGTTGTTTGATTATGATTATGATTATGAGACTGATTGATTAATATATCGGAAAATGATTGGTGTATCGAAATGTTTAAAGATATTTTCTGATATGGATGGATATGAATTGTTTTAAAATGTGTGAGAGGAAGGATATAAAAAATGGCACTGCAGATTAAGAATAACGGACCTGAAGACGGTGATGACGAAAGAGAGTACTACGGAAGCTCATGGCAGGAAAGCACTACAGCCCGTGAGCCGAGTGAGAGTGAAGAACCGGAGTTTAATCCGGAGGCTGAATTCGATACATTTAAGGTCCCTAAGGGTGTAGCGAGGGAAGAAAAACAGTATACAACCTTTATGGATCCGGAATATCATAAAGTGGAAAGTAACAAGCCGGAGGAAAATTCAGCTAAAGTTTATATAAAGGTAATTATAACGCTGGTTGTTCTTGCCATAATTGGATTTGGTATAAAGACTATTTTCTTTCCGACACCTAAAGATCTTACTGCAGCTGCTTCGCTATCCAAGGAGGATTTAGCGGCGAAGTATAAGATCAAGTTTAAACGTGATGAAGCGATGGATAAGTATATTCCGAAGTGGATAAAGGACAGTTCTGTTCTGGAAGCTGAAACGGGAAAAGGACTTACGGTTTTCAGCATAAACGGACAGTACTGTGGATTCCATATCGATACCAAGAGATATACGGCTTTTGGTCTTTCAACAGGTATGCTGTATGATGAAATTCCGTCGAAGATGACTTTTAAATATGAAGATTATTTGAATGTAATGAATGATGCACTTGGAGGCATTTCAACTGCAGATTATTATTATAATGAAACTACCAACGAATGCCTTGTCATTACAATAAATGATAATACGGCGAAGATTGCCGCAATAACTTATACTAATAATTTTGATCTGTTTGTCGAAAATCTGTCATATTAATTTTTTGTTTTATGCGTAATGATTTATTCTAGAATATATTAACCGGAAAGGAGCTGATCCTTATGATGAGCTTTAATGTTGCCCCTTTTATGGGCAAGGAACTTGATTATATCCACGAAGCTGTAATATCCCGTCATATAAGCGGTGACGGAAAGTTTACCAAGCTTTGCGATGCATGGATGGAGAAGAGATTTAATGCAGAGAGGGTAATGCTTACCACAAGCGGTACTACTGCACTTGATATGGCTCTTATGATGTGCGACCTGGAGCCGGGAGATGAGGTTATACTTCCAAGTTTTACCTTTTCGAGTACAGCAACCAGTGCGGTTCTTGCAGGCGCAAATCTGGTTTTCGTAGATGTTCGTCCGGATACGATGAATATAGATGAGGATAAGATAGAAGAAGCTATTACCGACAGGACTCGTGTTATTACTGTTGTTCACTATGCAGGTGTTGCATGTGATATGGACAAGATAATGGATATAGCTCGTCGCCACAGCCTTATCGTTGTTGAAGATGCGGCTCAGGCGGTTATGAGTACATACAAGGGAAAGCCGCTCGGAACCATCGGAGATTTCGGATGCTACAGCTTCCATGAGACCAAGAATTATTCTATGGGTGAAGGCGGTGCGATTGTTATCAATAATCCTGCATATATCGAGATTGCGGAGATTCTTCGTGAGAAGGGTACAAATCGTTCAAAGTTCTTCCGCGGACAGGTAGATAAGTATACCTGGGTTGACTTCGGTGACAGCTACCTTCCGAGTGAGATAAATGCAGCCTATCTCTGGGCACAGCTTGAGCAGGCAGACGAGATCAATGAAAATCGTCTTGCTACATGGAAGTTTTATAATGACAACTTTAAGCCATATGCTGATGCGGGACGTATTGAGATTCCTTTCATTCCGGATTATGCAGAGCATAATGCGCATATGTATTATTTAAAACTTAAGGATCTTGAGGATAGGACTGAATTTATCAGGTTTATGAAAGAACGTGATATACAGTGTGTATTCCATTATGTTCCTCTTCATTCGGCACCTGCCGGAAGAAAGTTCGGACGTTTTCATGGTGAGGATGTATATACAACTGTAGAGAGTGACAGGCTTGTCAGACTTCCGATGTATTATGGTATTACAGATGAAGATAAGCAGGCTGTGGTTGACTGTGCTAAAGAGTATTTAGACAACAACTAATCCTTGCAGATATGACTCAAACTCGTTCACTTCAGTATAAAAAACTCACTGAGTTTTGAGTTGTTAAAATACTAGTAAGAGGGATGATTTAAATGATATCCTACAAAGATATAGATTCAAAGGAATATATTGAGAATAGCGGCGGAAAGAATATTGATATTTCCGTCGTTATTCCTGTTTACGGATGCCCGGCTGCACTTCCGGAACTCCATAAGAGGCTTACTAGAACCTTGAGTAAGCTTGTAAAGGAATATGAAATTATCCTGGTGGATGACTGTGATAAGAAGAATTCCTGGGCGGAGGTTGCAAAACTCTGTGAGATGGACAGCCACGTGAAGGGCTTTCATCTTTCACGAAATTTCGGACAGCCTCATGCCATAACCTGCGGAGTTGATTACTGTTCGGGGGAGTGGGTTGTTGTTATGGACTGCGACCTTCAGGACAGGCCGGAAGCTATTGAAAATTTATATAAGAAGGCTATGGAAGGATATGATGTGGTATTTGCTCTCCGTAAGGAACGAAAAGATTCGGCGGTTACGAAAGCATTTTCCAAAATGTTCCATAAGCTTTATGAGTTCTTATCAGGCATGACTTATGAGAGCGGTAAAGCAAACTTCAGTATAGTGAACAAGAAGGTTATAGATAATTATAAGAAAATCCGTGAGCATAGCAGAGCATATCAGATGTTTATTGACTGGCTCGGATTTAAGACCACTTCGATCGATATCACCGGCGACAAACGTTTCGAGGGTAAATCATCCTACAGCTTCATGAAGAAGATGAAGTTTGCGATTGCAAATATAACCTCGCAGTCGAACAAGCCGCTTTACCTGTCTGCGGCACTCGGCCTGTTCATATCGTTTTGTGCATTTATATATATTATTGTAATAATCGTACTGGCGGCAACCGGCTGGTATGACGTTATGGGATTCCCGACGATAGTTGCATCGATATATCTGATGGGCGGTCTGATACTTGCGGCAGTCGGAATTGTCGGAATATATCTCGGAAATGTATTTAACGAGACGAAGAACCGGCCGATATATGTAGTTGCGGAATGTCGAAATGTTGAAAGTGATTATGTGCCAAGGCAGTAAGGAGGAGTATATGTTTTTTCTTAAACAGTACAATAAAACCTTGTTACAATTTGATATCGAAGAGGATACTCTTGATGGGCAAAGAATTACATTTTTAAAAGATGTTAGCGGGGATGACAGTTATTTATTTCCTATTGGAGTTGAACCAAATGCGGAAAGCCTTATGAAGTGGTTAAAAAGCAGAATTATTCCTAAAAATAGGGAATATGTTGATTCTTTTCTTGCGAAAAATGGGTTGTCACATAATGATACAAAAGGGATTCTACAAGTATGTAAAGGACTTTCATTAAATGATAGTTATTGGATTGTGGAAAATGAAGATGAAAAGTTTGAGGATTTTAATTTGTATGATCATGATTTCCTTAAAGTATTATCTATGATTGCATATACAGGTTATGGTAGTTCGCCTGCAAAAGGATTTTCTTCTTCGCCGGAGTTCACTACTGCCGGAATGCTCAGAAAGGGATGGAGAAGATTGCAGGGAAAAATACTTCTTTATAAGGGGGGCTCGTCGGGAGCGGCCAATGCCGGAAATGAACCGTTTTCTGAATTTTATGCTAGTCAGATAGCAAGAAGAATGGATATTAATCATATCGATTACACATTGGCAAAATGGAAGGGTAATGTTTGTTCGGTGTGTGAATTATTTACAGATATTGATCATGCGTATGTGCCTGTTTTTAGATTTGTTTCTGATTATTCTCTTCGAGCAGTAGCGGATTATATCAGAAATATGGGATCAAGTTTTTATGATGAATTTGTTGATATGCTGATATTTGATGCATTGATATACAATGAGGATCGGCATTTTGGTAATTTTGGTTTTATTGTAGATAATAAAACCAATAAACCTTGTGCGTTTGCTCCCGTATTTGATAATGGCTTATCTTTGTTTAATTTTGCTATGATGGATGATCTGGAAAATGTTGAAGAATATGCAAAGACAAGAAGATCTTCATACGGAGTGCCGTTTGAGAATATAGTAAGAGAGTTTATAACATCACGCCAGAAAGCAAAATTACGTCAGATGATAGGATTTAGGTTTGAACAGGATAGAAATTATTATCTGCCTGCAAAAAGAATGAGAATAATAGAAAAGCATTTGCAGAACAGAATATCGGATTTATTAAGTTTATAAAGTATTAAGCAGCATTTGCTGAGATTTGATAATTCAAATATTTATACGGAGACAAAACCAATGCAGCATAGATTAATGATCATAGGCTCGTCCTTTGAAAATATAGAACTTGTAAAAATGTCCAAGAGCCGCGGATATTATACTGTCGTATGTGACGGCTATCCAGATGGTCCGGCAAAGAAGTTTGCGGATAAAGCCTATACTATAGATGTCAGAAAGCCTCATGAGATAGCGGACCTCTGCAAGGAGGAACAGGTGGACGGAATAATAGGTTCTTTCTCGGATCTTCTCTACGAGCAGATCACAAAGATTGCGACTTACGCAGATCTCAGATGGTATGCCGAAAAGAGCCAGATCAAGTATTACAGAAAGAAAAATGTGGTCAAGTCGGTTCTTAAGGAGATAGGAGCGAAGGTTCCGCATAATAAGGTTATAGCTAAGGACTTCAAGGATGAGGAGCTGGATAACTTTACCTGGCCGGTTGTTATCAAACCGATCAACGGTTGGGGTTCAAAGGGAATATATGTAGTTAATTCCATAGATGAAGTAAGAGACAGGTTCGATAAGGTCCTCAAGTATTCTCTGTTTGATGAAGAGGAAGAAGATACAAATGTGATCCAGGTCGAGGAATACTGCTATGGACGTGAGTACAATATGATCACATGGATATGTGACGGAGAGGCACACCTTATCAGTATTGCGGACAGAGAGAAGAACCCTCGCGAAGGCTATACGGTTCCGCTTCTTAACAGGATTGCTTATCCTTCAAAGAATACGGAAAGTCTTGCAGAGGAAGCACTGGATATAGTTAAGAGATACATAAAGGTATCAGGGCAGAAGGACGGCCCTGTATGTGTACAGTTCTTCTATGACGGGCAGGATATCGTAATCTGTGAGGTTGCGGCCAGAGTCTTCGGCTATGAGCACGAGATGGTAGAGTGGTGCAGCGGTCTCAGTATAGAAGCTATACTTCTTGACTATGTATATGAGCCGGAGCGGGTTAAGGAAGCTCTTAAGAATCACAGCCCGCTGTTTGATAAGAACTATGCCGGAATATACTTCATCGGCCGACAGGGAGCGGTGCTTGCAGATCAGACTGCATTTAAGGATATGGTCGCATCCGAACGCCTTAAGGGACATATCGAGCAGTATATCCCTTACTATAACGAAGGCGAAACGATTGATAATTACGGTCCGCATTCTTATTTCACAAGCCTTTTCATAAAGGCTGATTCAAGAGAAGAGCTGGATGATATAACGGAATATATATTTAAGAATGCATCGGCGAAGGCGGATGACGGAACAGAGCTTCTGATTCCGTTTATGCTTGAAACTGATTAAGTGAAATGTATCGGATCTGACTTGATGCTGATTAAGTGAATATAGCAGATCTGACTTGATGCTGTTTAAGTAAAATGTACCAAATCTGACATGAGAAATTATTGTCGATAATGTGCACATTTTATAATCTTAGGGCTAACACTCGTGACTTTAGTCATGAGATACAGCCCTTTTTACACATATATTTTACTAATTACTATAAATAATATCTCGTAAAAATGTGGTATAATAATACATACAGGACACT
>Ga0256405_10002980_pt1 | contig 36575 bp, 34 predicted proteins | sample RumenRJG_02DNA_FD_189096 | JGI IMG/M metagenome (GOLD analysis project Ga0256405, IMG submission 189096) | Bovine rumen microbial communities from Lethbridge, Alberta, Canada - RJG_02 | ecosystem: Host-associated > Mammals > Digestive system > Stomach > Rumen | place: Canada: Alberta...
GGAACAGCCTCAGCTTTGTCCTCATAGGATGGGTGCCAGTTTTCATAACGACAAAGCTGCCTTTGGGAATAGACTTCAATTCATCCGGCGTCATGAGGGTGCGCTCCATCATCTGCAGGGATTGGCTTAGGAAGTTTCCGTGCTGGCGTACTGGATCGGGTTGCCGCAGTGGATCATCATGCCGTTGCCGACGTAGATGCCCACGTGGCTTGCGCCCGAGGTGTTGTAGGTTCCCTGAAAAAAGATCAGGTCGCCCGGTTTCGCTTCGCTCTTCGGGATGATGGCGCAGACCTGGCGGAGGCCTTCCGCCGTAAGCCGCCCGTAGCTCCAGCCGTTGCCGCAGTGGTTGATGACCCAGGAGACGAAGCCGGAACAGTCGAAGCTGGTGCTCGGGGAAGCGCCGCCCCAGACATACGGATAGCCGAGGTACTTTTCCGCCTCCGTGATCATCCTCCGGAAGCGCTCGTCCGTCAGGGCTTCCCCGGGGATGTCATAGTGCAGCACATCCTGGACAGCGATGGCATAGGGGTTGTCCCCGAAGATTTCCTTCTTATTACCATAGGTCTGCATCAGCACCGCGTAGCGCTGCATCTGGTCTTCCGTGATGCCGGATTCCGCGATCACCTTGCCGAGGCCGTGGTTCGTGAGGGTGACATTGAGGATGTAGTACTCGTACTCAACCTCGTATTCCTCGGTCTCCGTCCAGGTATCCTCCTCGCCGGTCTCCGGATCCGTTTCCGAATGCTCGACTTCCCTGGTCTCGATCCTGGTCCGGATCTCCACTTCTTCCTCGATGGTCAGCTCATACTGGCTGTCGAACAGCTCCTGCAGGGTGTCCTGTACCTGTTCCCTTTTGTAATTCTCAAAGAGGACGGTAAGGTAGGACGCCAGCTCAAAAGGATTGTGTCCGATCTGGTCCGTGTGGATCCGGTATTCGTCATAGCCGTCGTACTCGGTCCGGATGTTGTCGATCCTTGCCTGCAGCTCAGATTCCAGATCGCAGTAATCCGATTCCGCGCCGAGGATGTCCTCATCGTCCGCCGTGTAGGACGTATCGATCACCACGTTGGCCCCGCTCTGGAAAAACACGGAGCAGGATCCCATGGCCCCGGAGATGACCATGATCACCAGGAGCAGCCCCCCGCCGACCAGGATCATGTGGCTGTGGGAGGAAATGAATTCCGCCGCTTTTTCCAGGACGTTTCTGGTCTCCTTCGCGGCCTTCCCGGCTCCTTTGGCTGTCGCGCCCCCGGCGGCTTTCCCGGCCTCGGCCGCAGCTCCGGCAGCCTCCCCGGTACTTCTTCCGGCTTTTGCCGCCGCGTATTCCTTTTTAATCGCCTGTTTCTGACGCCAGCGGGAGAAAGCGTTCGACCCGGTCCGGGCAGTATCCTCCGCCGCCTGGGAACCAGCACTGGCCGCTTCCACGCCGACGTTGCCGTCGCTGTCCTGTTCGAACTCCGAACGGACCTTGCCTTCCGCAATCCCCTGTATGGACCACATCGTGGTCGGCGGCGGAAACGGGAACTACTGCAGCATGCGGGAGGCGCAGCTTGCAGACTTCAGCAATCAAACCATTTCCATGACGGCGGAGGACATCCTCCGCGTCGCGGACAGTAATCAATCCTACGAAGGAGGAAACAAGATGCCAGAGAATGCAGTAAAAGACAATGTGCAGGTTCCGGATTTCGTCCAGGAAGCGGAGGCACAGATGGCGAAGGAAGCCGGGGATGGAAAGACGGCGGAAGCGCCCGAAAAGCCCGAGGAAGTAACCATCAAGTTCGGCAAAGGCCTGGCGGAACCGTTCACCGCGAAGGACGGCAGGGAGTTCACCAGGATCATGATCCCGAACCAGGATCCGGCGGACAAAACGCCCTGGGCGAGCTTCGTGCTGCCGTCCAAAGCCGTCCACGAGAACCAGTACGGCAAAGGCCTCTGGGCCAAGATCCCGGCGGACGGCACCACCGTGGTCACCAAGCCGGTACTTGTCGGCCAGGACGAAGCCGGCAAGAATGTCTGGGAAGACCAGAAAACCAAGGTCCCGAACAGGGAACTGAAGGGAATGGTCGAGGCTTACAAGGCCAGAACACCCCAGGCAAAGGAGGCCCAGCCCCGGGAATCGGCACGGGAGAAGCTTGATGCCCTGGTAAAGGATACTGCCTATAAACTCTCGGCAGATAAACCGCCGAAGGCCAGGGCAAAAACGAAGGCCAAAGGACCGGAGCTGTGATCCGGAAGAGGCGGTGAAAGCCGCCTCGGTACATAAAAAAGCAGGTTACCGGACAAAATGACACACTTTGTTAAAGATCCTGTGCTATGATAGCGGAAAGTCGCGAGTCAGGCTTCGTCAAATGACTGTTATTGTGAAGGATAAGGAAACGAAGATGGATAAAGGACTTATTATGTGGGCCGTTTTCGCTGCGGTATTCGCGGCGGGGGTGCTGATCAACCGGGTCATAAAGAAGGGTGCTGAGAATGGGATCGAGGCGGATGCCATCGTTTCCCGCATCGTTGATGACGGGACCCAGACGGATATCGATATCAATGTATATGTTCGTTATCGCACGGCGGACGGCGAGGAAATCGAAGCAATCATCTCGAATCCCCGATCCGGTCTCGAAGAGGGACAGCCCGTCGGTATCAGGTACAATCCGAAGATGAAAACCAATGCGAGACTGGTCTGATGGTCTTGGGGGGAATCTGTGTTAAGCGATTCGGAACTTTATAAAGAGCTTGGAATACTGACAAAGGACAGGGATAGGTGGGAAGAAAGCATTCCGTATGTTTCGTCCCTCATCACCCATGAATCCGTAAAGATAAAGGCGAAAGCTCTCTGGCTGCTTGGCGAGATGGGCCTTGTGTATCCTGCGGCAGTGCAGGATACGGTTCCGGCAATTGCCGCCTTTTGCGACAGCCCGGTGCCGCTGCTCCGGGAACGTGCGGTTAACGCCCTCGGCCGGATCGGACGAGGCAGCTTCCCCCTGATTGAACCGTACTGGACGAGCCTGTTCCGTTTTGCTTCCGATGAGGACGCGAAGGTACGCTTAAGTTTTATCTGGGCGTCCGAAAACATCGCCACAAACACGCCTGACATATATGCGGATCATCTGTCGGTATTCGAAAAGCTCCTCTACGATGCGGATGACAAAGTACGGATGGAAGCGCCGGAGATCTTCCGGGTCCTCGGCAAACGCAGACCGGAATTCGTTCGGCCTTATGTGGAGATCCTTCGGCAAATATCGGAAACCGATAAAAACCAGGTCGTAAGGATCCACTGCCTCGGCGCGGTCAGGGCGGTATCATCGAAGTAGATCAATCGGGTTTATAGAGAAAACGACTATGAAAAAACATATCCCGGGTATATGTTATGCCGTGAGCGCAGCTTTAACAGCCGCATTCGTGATCAAGAGCATTGTTGATTACAGGCAGTATTCAACTACACTGAACTCAGCCCCTTTTTATGTATGGGTGCTGGTGAATGCTTTGTATTTGCTGATTCCGGCAATCATTGTGCTTGTTATCGGGATCATTGTGAAGAAAAAGCATTGACTCGGATATAGAGCATTGGAGATGTAAAATGAATACCGTGAACAGAATACTTGCCGCTTGTGGGAATGATTGCTCGGCCTGCCCCAGATATGTGCTTCACCCGTATGAGAAGTCAGAGGAAGAACTGCGGCATACTGCGGAATTATGGATGAAAATAGGCTACCGAGACCATGTGGTGACAAACGATGAGATTTCGTGTACAGGCTGCAAGCCGGAGAACTGGTGCAGATACCGCGTGATAAAGTGCTGTCAGGAAAAGGAAATCAAGACCTGTGCTTCATGTTCCGCATATCCCTGTGAAACCATGAAGGAGTGTTTTGAAGTGACCAGCTCCTTTGAGCCGAAATGCCTACAGGTCTGCAGCGAAGCGGAATATGCGGCTCTGAAACGGGCTTTCTTTGAGAAGAAACAGAATCTCCTGATCGAGCAGGCAATCTCCTACATAACAGACCTTTTCCGGAACGATTCCGGCGGGCATGACGCGGAGCATACCCTGCGGGTTTATCACAACGCCATGCGGATCGCCGAAACCGAGCCTGGATCTGTGAACAGGGAGTATATGAGTTGATCAAGTCAAAGAAACTCCCGTTCATTATGGTGGATTTCCGTAAGCGGGTTCCCGTAGAGGAGTTTGAATATTGGTATGCCCATCAGGATCATTACCGCGTGAAGGCAGATCGGGAACGGGATGCTAAGGATGAAGCACTTACGATGACCATGCCGGAAATGGCGGGAATCCTGGGAGTTTCGCGGTCTGTGGTCTATTCGATCCTTAAAAACCCGAAATACAGAGATGAGTTCGTAACAGTCGTCATCGCCGGGAAAAAACGTATCACAAAAGAAAGCTTTGACAAATGGTATAGGGCTTACGGAAAGAATTACCGGAAAGAGGACAAAAATAAGGCTGCGGGGTCCCCTGAAAAGAAGCCTGCTGACAGTCGGTATTACACAATGGATGAAATCTGCCGTATCTACGGATGCAGCAAAGCAACACTAAGGAACTGGATTTCCAGGAAATACTTTCCGGTGATGAAGATCGGGGGCACATTTTATATTTCCAGACAGGAATTTGACTCCTGGTATGGTCAGATTTCGGAGAATCAGGAGGGATGAACAGATGGCAAGTATTGTGAAAAGAGGCAAGACCTACTGCGTTGTCTATACATACCTTAATAAAAAAGGGGAGAGAAAGCAGAAGTGGGAAAGCTTCAAGACAAAAGCGGAAGCTGAGATCCGTCAGCGAGCGATAGAAATAAAGAAAAGCAGGGATGAGCTGACTATCGCACCTTGCTCCACGGTTGCTGACCTTGTCAAAGAATATATCGAATTGTATGGGAAGAACCAGTGGGCATTATCCACATACACGAGCAATGTCGCCTTGTTCGACAATTATATCCTTCCGACGCTCGGAAGCTTGAAGTTGACGGATGTCACATCCAGGGTGATCGAGCAGTATTACAGGTCGCTCCTTGAAATGGACAGGATTCCTCCCAAAAGATACGGAAAGCCGATGAAACAGGCACATCCGCAGAAGGTTAGTCCGAACCTGATCCGGGAAATCCATAAACTCCTCAGCAGCTGTTTTAAGCAGGGCGTGCGTTGGGAGCTCATCGACAAAAATCCCTGTCAGAATGCGACGAGGCCGAAGGTCGAGAAAAACGAAAGGGATATCTGGACTCTGGAGGACCTGCAGAGAGCTCTTGATGTATGTGATGATGACCGCCTGAAACTGGCCATCAACCTGGCTTTTTCATGTACCCTCCGGATCGGGGAAATGGTAGGCCTTACCTGGGACTGCGTCGAGATCGGTGAAGAGGCCATGAATGCCGGACGCCCTTATATCCACATCACAAAGGAACTCCAGCGCGTGGACAGGAAAACGCTGGAACTGCTGGACCGCAAGGATGTGATACAGGAGTTCCCGGTAAGCGATAAACGGAACAAGAGCGTCATGGTCCTGAAAGCCCCGAAAACCAGGACCAGCATCCGCAAGGTGTATCTGCCGATATCTGTCGCGAAGATGCTGATCGACTGGCGGAAACAGCAGGAAGAAATCAAAAGCATGCTTGGGACGGAATATACGGATTACGGACTTGTATTTACCGGTCCGTTTGGCGGACCCGTGGAAGGAGGAAGCATCAGCGACGCATTCCAGAGGCTGATCCGGAAAAATAATCTGCCGCCGGTGGTCTTCCACAGCCTGCGCCATTCCAGTATTACGTACAAGCTGAAACTGAACGGCGGGGACATCAAGGCAGTCCAGGGAGATTCCGGTCACGCGCAGGCAACGATGGTCACGGAACAGTACTCGCATATACTGGCATCTGGGCAGCAGTCAAACGCGGACCTGATCGAGAGGTATTTTTATGGAAAGGAACCTCTTCCGCAGAGGATGGGAAAAGGGGATGATGATATGGACAAGGCGTCTTCCATGAAGTTCCTGATGAAGCTTTTGGCCGACCCTGAAACAGCAGCTCTTTTGAAGGCGTTCCTGAGCGATAAATAATGTAAAACTTATGCTTGAAATACTTTTCCAGCAGTCGGGTATTATGTCCGGCTGCTGTTTTTTCTTCCCGTTTCTCTCGTTCTGGCACATGAAAAGGAGAGTCCCACGGTTAGGTGGATGCCAGGCATCGCCCAAATGAAAAATGAGAAAACGGCAGACTGTCCGAATGGAGTCGGGGTCGCGCAGATTTCAGAGAGAACCTATCCCACTTTTTTGGGACAAATGAAAAGAGAGCCGGTTTCCCGACTCCCTCAAATATGCGTCCGCAAACGCATATCCCAATTCGTGGTAGTATTATACTACGTATCCGTAAGGACATCAAGACTTTAAAGATAATTTTTCAGAGCTTTCATCCGAGCCGGTAAATCAGGGTGAATGGCAATAGCAGCAACTGCAGGATTCACAGAGCTTTTGTATATTTGTGTCAGCTTTTCAAAATCACGTATGAATGCTTTGATTTCAGTTTTCGGAACATCCAACTTCTTCAAAAAATACGTCATTAGAATTACATAATCGCCTATCGTTTTGAAATTAACATAGGGCAAGTTCACGTCCTGCATTAGACATTGTCTCATTGCGGGCGAAGGATCAATATTTCTGAAACGTGTGTCAAATACAACGGCGTTGTGAGCGATAGCATTGCGGAGATCCTTAAGGGTATAAACATATTTGTAGACCAATTCTCGGTTGGTATCGCTTGCCAGGTTTAATCCTATTTGCCTTGAAATGTCATCTCGAACATCATAAGTAAGGCATGATAGGAGTTGACCAAAATCGCCCATTGTCATGATTTCAAAGAGAGCCCATATAGGGACTTCAGAGTAGCCAACGTTATTATAGAAATGCGTGATCTTGGGATTGTTTTTCTTGTATGCATAAGCAAGGCTCCCCTGAATGGAATCCTGCAGGTTGAGTTTATATTGTTGGAGCTTTTTTCGTTGATCAGCAGTTGCGGAAGAAGGTGCATTTTTATAGCTGCTGATCGCCTTATCGTACATGGCTTGAATACTTTCGGACTTTGTGTGACGCAGTATACTTTCGAGGGCAATGTTTTTGAGAGCGGTTTCTATGAACATCATCTTTCCGTAGAAAAGTGATTTCAAGTCCGAATCATACTGAATAGTTGCATGCACTTCATCGTACGAAGTAAAAGGCAAACGTGTGCTGGCAGTCTTAAAAAAACGATATCCTTTGTATCCGTGAAAATATCCGGTATTGATAAGCTGTCGTTTCTGTTTGCTGCCGGATATGGCAATTCCGCTGTCTCTTAGATGTCGCATTAAGCCATCAGTTGTTTTATATCCCATAATCGCTACAGACCTCTTAATATTGATTGTGAGGTCAGTATAGCAAGGCTTAAGCTGAAATTCAATTGATTTTCGTGTTTGAAAAATGGTAACAGCCATTTATTAGGTGGATGCCAGGCATCGCCCAAATGGTAAAATGAAAAACAGGACAACTGTTCGAACAGAGTCGGGGTCGCGCAGATTTCGATATATACCTTCCCCACTTTGGTGAAAGGTGCATTTATATACCTCCGCCAAATTTTGGAAAATTGCTAATTTTGACCCGTTTTCCGTTTTTTTCTGGACTTGACTTTTTATAACACCTGCACAAATGACACCTTCCAAAACTTAACAAAAACGCACAGTTCTTTGTACATATTGCATAATAAATCCGTGGTCCTAAGCGGTAGGTCGGGTGTTCGAATCACCTCGGGAACGCTTTGAGGAGCCTGTCAGGGCTCCTCTTTTAGCAGGGATTCCTCATCCCGGATGTATTCCCCGTAGTTTTCTTCCGTAATGAGGTTTTCACCGTTTTTCATGCATTCGAGGATCTCGCTGTTGATCCATGGTCCGTAGTGCAGGGTGTCTTTGTAGTTTTCCAGATCACAGATAATATCCTTTCTTGTATTGAAAGAATACAGATGTATGTTTTTACAGGGCAGCAGCAGCTCCGTCACGCACTTCTCCGCCTCCAGCTGCTTGTCGAGCCTGCCGGTACGGCTCAGCTCGTTCCACCATACCATGCTGTAGGGCGGATAGAAATAATAAAACTCGATGTCGGGATTATCCTCCGCGACTGCCAGGACATTCTGTCTGATACTGTCCTCTATCTGCTTTCTCTCTCCTTCCGTCAGCGGCTGATCCTCGCCTGTCCTCTCTGTGGATATCCCGTTCGGACATACAGCCTGCATGCCATATCCGTTCTCAGCCTCCCACGAAGAGTACTCATCAAAAGATGTGATACCGGGCTTTGTTCCCTTTGCGATCACGGCAGTGAACATACGGCATATCCTCCCGGGGAATATGTCCTTATTGAAGAGATACTTCACATCATTAAACGGATCGCTGTCATAGAGATACGTGGGGTAGGATCCCAGGTCCTCCCTCATCCCGTCCTTTGGGGTCCAGAATCCCGCCATATCCAGTCCTCTGATCACGATATGCAGATCGGGATTGACTTCAGCTGCTCTTGCTACGAGATCGTTTATTTCCTTGTATGATCCCCCGTCGGACGGTACTTTGATAAAGCTCCCGCCGAAAAGCGCCTCGGCCTCGCTCGTCCTGAAATTGTCCACAAGAGACGTGCCGGTGATCAGTGCATCATAATCAAAGTGACGCACGATACCGTCATTCTGACTCCTCTGATTGTCCAGTACGTAGTAATATCTTTCCGTCAGCGGACTGTGATAGTGAAAGAAAGGATCTATCCTGTACACCATACAGGCTATGATACCCAACAGTCCAAATGTGATGACGGCCCAGATAGTGATCCACTTTACCGGTTTCATGCTCATCCTTTCAAAATCCAAAATACAGAAAGACCGCCTCCGATCCTACGCACAGCAGCCCGAAAACAAACGAAACTGCTGCCAGCACAAGTGACTTTGTGTTTGATCTTTCCTTATTCCTGAAAATGTTTTCCGGTACAAGACATATGAAGAAAGAAGCAGCAAGAAAGATCGCCATCTCCCACACCGTTCCGGTAAACGGAAAACGGCTGATCAGATCGCTGCTCACTGTCCATCCCCGAACAGATACCGCTTTCTTCAGGATCAAATACCAGAGCTCCACGGATCCCGCACTGAAAAGAAGCCACAGGATATTTATCATGATGAAGGTGACTGCCCAGCGGACAGGCCTGAATATCCTCTCTTCGATCTTGCCGAAGGCTCTGTCGAGACACATGAGAAATCCATGTATGAGTCCCCACAGGATAAAAGTCCAATTTGCTCCGTGCCACAGGCCGCTGATCAGAAAGACCGTGAGGATGTTAATGTATGTGCGGACCCGGCCCTTCCTGGATCCTCCGAGAGGGATATAGATATACTTTGTCAGAAACCCGGTGAGAGAGATATGCCATCTCTTCCAGAAATCACTTACAGACAGAGCCTTATACGGTGAATCAAAATTCATCGGAAGCTCTATATTGAGCATGGCGGAAATGCCGGAAGCCATGTCACTGTAACCGCTGAAATCAAAGTATATCTCAAAAGTGTAGAAGAGCATCAAAAGGATACAGTCCATGGATGTGGCTGTGAATATATCCGCATACACCCAGGAGACAGCCAGTGCAAAAGTATCGGCAAAGAGAGTCTTCTTGATAAGACCGGCCGAGAACAGTCTCAGCCCCGCAGCTATGTTTTTCGCATCGGGCTTTTTCCTTGTATCATCGTTGATCTGTAAGATAAAGTCCGCCGGCTCCATCAGCGGACCCATCAGAAGCTTCGGGAAGAAAAGGATGAAAACCATATAGTCGAGAAGGTCAGTCCTCTCAAGCTCTCCCTTTGATACCGCTGCCAGATATGCGATCTGCTGGAAAGTATAGAACGAGATCCCCAGAGGGAGGAAGATATCCTTCACGCTCATATCCTTACCCGTAAAGGTGTTCAGATTGATGATCAGAAAATTGTAATATTTAAAATAAAGTAATAGCCCGACATTTACGATCACAGGTAATGCGGTCAGCATCCTGTGACCGGGCCTTCGCCGATGTATCACAAGAGCGGATAGGTAATTGATGATCATGCTGATAAAAAGCAGTGCCAACATCTCGTATCCTCCGCAGCCATAGAAGATGAGGCCTGCTGCGATAAGGACCAGCTTGCCGTACACCGGTTTCAACATACGGGCTGAAAAATACAGGATCACCGCCAGCGGCAGAAAGACCAGTATGAAGATGTAGCTGTTGAACTGCACGATCTGCTTCCCGTCACCTTCCCAAAAGGTTTGTCACATCCCTGCGGACTGTACTTATCAATGATAGAATATGAGAAAAACAGGGTCAAGCATACATCATATTATACCCGATCTCTTTCATGAACATGCCCTGAAGGTTGCCAGCAGTCTGCTGTCACGATCGCCGCCCCAGCACGTATAAAGCACCAGATCTTTCCCTTTACATGCTTCATCTTTCATACAGTATGTCTTCACCACATCCGCTCCCGTAAATTCGTATGTGAGGGTTTTATCATCATTGAAAAAATATGCCTTCACATCTTCTCTCTTCCATTTCTCCGTTTTCAGTCTTTTCAGCGACCCGAACATCGTACCGTCCTTCATGTTGTGTCCGTAGATATATGATATGTCATCTGTCATCCGGGGATCGTTCCCGCAGTCAAGGAATATACATCCGGAAGGATTGCTTTTCCCTTCAAATGTGGTATGAAGATATTCTTCATTGTCTTCTCCCTGGACTACCGGGTATCTGATCCCCAGTGCAGGGACTGACAGTATCCCGATATAGTCCGGGTTGATCTCCCTGAACCTGCGATCTGCTGACAGTCCGTTCGCAGAATCTGTTTTTTTCTTTTCTGCCACGCAGAGATCCCTTTCCACATGATCAGCCGGGATCATCTCCTCCAGCTCTTCATATTCTTTCATCGCCGTCATCCTCCTGTACACTTCTTTACCTGCACTCAGGATACAGATGCCGATGGCGATATACAGTATTGCAGTCACCAGCTTCTCAGTCATCATACGTTCTCTTCACCTTTATCACTTCTATACCTGCGAGAGCACACATTGCCAGAAGGATGAAGACCAGGATATATGACCTGTCGCCGGTAGCCACTTTTCTCTCTCCCAGCACACCTGTATTCTTGTTCACCGATACCGGCTCCGGCGACTTCTTTTCTCCCAGGATCCTTAGCGTCTTTATCGGCGGAACATATATCGTCGTATCGTTGGTCATCTGATCCAGACCGTCTATTGACACTTTTGCATTGTTCACGATCTTCCTGGCTTCATCTCCTCCTTTGACAGAAGCCGTAAAGCTTACCGCAACGGTCTCTTTTGCCCTGACATCCGAAAGTTCCCATATCAGGGTACCGTTCTCTGTCCTGCCTCCGTCGCTTATGCTCTTTACTTCCAGATACTCGGACAGGACGTCAGTGATACGTATATCTGCCGGTACCGCTGCCGGATTCTTTACCGTGATACGGTATTCTACCGTTTCTCCTCCGGAGAGGTTTCTTCCGTCCACAGACACTCCGTTCTGTCTCACTTCTTTTTTGGGCTTTTCCATGACCCAGTTCTCCACCTTGTTAGTGTCGCTCTCTATACCTTCGTACACGACAGATGCCCGGTTGATACAGACTGCTCCTTCTGAGATAGTCCTTGCCCTGAAGCTCACTTTTTTCTCTTCTCCTGCCGGAATTATTATGTTCCATGTGATCTCTCCTTTGCTGTATTCAGCCGAATTGTCCGCACTGATATATTCCATCCCCGCGGGAACCTTATCCTTTATGATGCAGTCCGTTTCTTTCTCTGCATTATTCCGGATCGTGATCCCATATATCACTTCCTGTCCCACAGTCAGTATCTTCCGGTCTATATCTTTACCGGATGTGTCCGTGACCGTCTTCACCGGATCGCAGGGAACGGGATTAGTCACGGTATTCGATATGCTCTTCACATCATCCATGATCTGTATTGCATAGTTCCTTACTGTCTCTCCCCTTGTCCCGGTACAGACTCTCACGGCCATTGTCACACTCCCTCCTGTTCCGGGATCTGCTTCTTTGCTCCATGTCACGGTGTTTCCGGATACGGTCCCTCCCTCTGCAGCATACAGCTCTGTGTGTTCGGGTATGGTATCCTTTATCGTGATCTTTGCTTTTCTCTTCAGAGGATTTTTGTACGATATGTGATACTCGAGGATGTCTCCGGGTTTTACGAATCTTCCGTTGATATCCTTTCCTGTCCTGTCTGTCACCGTCTTGACCGGCTCTTCCGGACGGGAGTATACGACCCTGATGGTATGATCCGTCTGAATGTTTTCGAAGAGATATTCCGAAAGATGATCCGTCGGGTCCACGGGTGTACCGTCTACGGTTATGCTGTCCAATAAATATCCCTCATTCGGGCTGTATCCGATCTTCATGTCAGACCACATGGGCACTTTATCATTACCCTCTGTTATACTCCCGTTCTCCACTTCTGTAGTGACTGATCTGTAGGGCGGACGATACACCACAGAAATATCATGATCCTCAAAGATATGGCTGAATGTATAAGCGGTGGGATCACCTGAAATATCCTTTTCCTCTCCGTCCACGGTTATGCTTTCCAGTTCATAGTACTCATCCGGATGGAATTCAACTGTCTTTTCCGAGTCGTATTTTATCCCGTTCATGGAGGGAGTGATCGAGCCGTGCTCTACATGAGTATCTATCCTGTATCTTATATTCAGGGTGTTCAGCTCCAGCGCCCATTTGATACCGAAGCCTCCTTCCTGTCTTTTATCTTCGATGTAGAATTCGTTATCCCCTCCTTCCAGACGGAAGAGCACGGAATCCATATGATAGTATTTATTATCCGGCTTGTCTTCATAATATTTCCCTTCGCTGTCCTTGTATTTATAATTATCCGCGTTCACCAGGCTGTAATCGTCTCTGCTCAAGACACCGTTTCCATAGCAGACTATGTCTCCCACATCTTTTCTAGTCAGTTTTGAATCTTCAGAGATATAGATCTTCTGTCCTCCGGCTGCTCCGGCATATTCGTCTATATTGAGTTCGTTTACGACCAGATAAGCATTGGTCACATCTATCGCTTTCTTCTCGGGATCGTCCGAATAGTAGAAGACTACATTCTCATGAAGGGAATCTCCGTCATAGAAACAGTAGTTTGAGAAGTTATAGGGAATGGCCAGATATCTTCCGTCTCTTTGCTTAAAATATGCTGTGTCTGCTTTCTTTTCGAATCGGAAATAATTGACGATGGCGGATATCTCCCGTCCCTTATACTGTCCGATCTTTCCGTACTCTACCCGCACATTTCCGCTGTCTGTAGGCATCAGCACATGTGCCGGCAGCCATTCATAGCCGCTCACCGACGAGGTGGATACTCCGCCCTGGTCGCAGTCTATCATGTTGCTCGATCCGTTGGGATAGAAGATCAGCTTTTCGAAGCTGTCCATATCCTCCTTTGTGAGATACTCTGCATCTCTGTCATCTGCCAGTGCCGGTCTGGATATCAGCAGCGAAAGCAAGACAGAGAAAATAAGAAAATAAAATAAACCCCCGGTCCTTGTCATGGAAACCTCCTTACAATACCAACAACAGTTCCTGATCAAGAAGCCGTACAGGGCATAGATAAAAGAAATATAAAGCTGTCCTGTAATATTATTCTCTGAAAAAATCTGATTAAAAAATGGAAAATTCGGGTGATATACCCGGATGCCATATACGGCTCTTGAGTGATGCTAATATTATACTAATCTATTTTTATTGTCAATGATTTTTAAAAATCAATTTTTCCGGTAAGCCAGATGCTGCCTTTAAACCGTCTGCCTAAAAGAGGCTCTCCTACAAGATCTGCCTTGTTCACACATACATCGAAGACCAGATCGTTGCAGTTGAGAGTCAGATCATAGATCTTCTCCCCCGTGAGGTTGTTTTCCTCTTCCTTCACTCCCAGGATCTCTCCCATCACGGAATACATATCACATTCCAGACCAGCAGGCATCACATAAGTATCTACCAGTGTGAACACATCCTCTGTCATTATCTTGCGGGATATGGTCGAATACATATCTATGTCCCTCAGCGTAAGGGTCTCCATGGCAGTCTCATCTCCTGCTCTCGCATCTGCGATGAGTTTGTTGCGCTCTATGGTATCTTTCTTTTCTTTTATTATCTGCTTCTTGTCTTTTTTGATCGGCAGCAGGATAGTACCGGAGTCTGCGAGGCCCGATAAGGTCACAGGCTCCCTGACCGTATGCACGTCATCACGCATCAGTATCTTCAGATAGTCCAGTCTGTTCTGCAGCCTGAAGATGATGGAAATCCCGACTCTGGTATCATCGAAGACACCGGCATAGGTTTCGTTTTCGGCCAGTCTCTCGAGATCTATTTCCGTTGTGGTGGATACATACTGTCCCCTGAAATAGGGATAATAGAATTCATAATCAAAATCTGCGTCATCGGAAAATTCGCCGCACACAGCTATGCCGAAGGACTCCGCAAAATCCTTTCTGTATTCCACAGCGATGGAATCATCCGGCAGCGTAACATACTGTTTCTCTGTGGGGGATATCACAGCGAGCTTCAATATCTTCTTTATGTCTTTACGGCTCTTCACACCGGAGAAGCCGACGGATCTGAGAAATCTGTGAGCCATCAGTCTTCTTTTTCCGAACGGGTCACGGTCACCGATGATGCGGAGTTGATCGCCTTCTTCAAAGCTTCTGCTTCCTCATCACCGAGGTCGAGTATGCAGCGGCCGTTCTCGATCTCCTTGGTATATACATAACATCCGTTGGCGGAATGAACAGAGTTGATGATATATCCGTTATCCTTTTTATCCAGCATTGCTATGGAGAATGACAGCTGTCCGCCCATCTCCCTGAAAGCATCGTACTTCACGATCCCGATCTTCTGATAGCAGATATTCACGTTCTCTATGATCTCCTGGATATCGTTCCTGTGTCTCAGATCGTGTTCCTTCAGACGTCTGACATCGGAAAACAGAGTCATCATCTTCTCCTCCAGACTCGCTCCGTCCGATCCCAGCATGAAGGCCTGGAACTTTTTGTTCAGTCTGTTGTATTTATTTATCTGTACAATAAACAGGACAATTAATAATACCGATATGACGAAGAAAAGTACGATGAATACGAACGGATCAAGACCGCCCATTCCCATCTCTTCCATTACCTCACTGTTCATCTCAGTTACCTCTTACTATCTTTTCCACTATTGCTTCCAGCTCTTCCTGTGAATAGTATTCTATCTCGATCTTGCCCTTTTTATTATCGGAAGGCTTTACCGTAGCCTTTGCCTCCAGACTCTTGATGATACGATCCTCCAGCTGTCTGTATATGAGCTGCAGCTGTTCGGGTGTCATAGGTTTTTTCTTCTTCGGTTTGCCGAAGGACTTCACCATTTTCTCCGTATCCCTGACAGACATTTTTTCATCAAAGACCTGGGTGGCTATTTTTAGCTGCTCATTTTTATCATTTATCATGAGCAAAGCTCTCGCATGTCCGGGTGTGATCTTCTCATCCACCAGCATATCCTGCACTTCATCTGCCAGGTTCAATAGACGCATTGAGTTGGAAATGGTAGTTCTGTTCTTTCCCACGCTCTCCGCCAGCTCGTCCTGTTTCATGTTAAACTCTTCGATGAGTCTTCTGTATGCCTTGGCCTCATCGATCGGGTTCAGGTCTGCCCTCTGGATATTCTCGATCAGCTGTATGGTAACTTTTTCTTTTTCGGAGAAATCTCTGATGATACAGGGGACTTCTTTCAGCTCTGCTATCTTAGCTGCTCTCCATCTTCTCTCGCCGGCGACTATCTCATAATAGTCATCCTTCTTCATCACAAGAAGAGGCTGGAATATGCCATGCGCTTTAATGGAATCTGCCAGATCATTCAGTTCATCCTCGTTGAAGGTCTTTCTTGGCTGGTTCCTGTCCGGCTCCACCTGATTGATGTTCAGATTGACGACAGCATCCTTCTCATCTACGAGAAGATTTGCCCCGGGTTTATTACCTCCGACCTTTATCTTTCCTTCAGGGATGAGAGAATCCAGTCCCTTTCCCAATCCTCTTTTCTTTACTGCCATAGTCTTCTTCCTCTTTTATTTTCCCTTGATCACTTCTTCCGCCAGTTTCCTGTAGCTCTCTGCACCGGCACTCTTTGCATCATATATATTGATAGGCTGACCGTAGCTGGGAGCTTCGGCGAGTCTGATACTTCTGGGTATTATCACCTCGAATATATTTTTGGGAAGATTCTCCCTCACATTCTCCACTACCTGCTGGGAGAGATTTGTCCTGGAATCATACATGGTAAACACCACGCCCTCCAGATCCAGATCCGGATTCAGTCTGTCTTTTACCAGATTGACCGTATGTATCAACTGTGACAGACCCTCCAGTGCATAATACTCACACTGGATCGGGACGATCACTGTATCCGATGCCGCCATCGCGTTGACGGTAAGCAGTGACAGACTGGGCGGACAGTCTATGATGATATAATCATAAGTTTCTTTCACATAGTCCAATTCATTCCTAAGCTTGAACTCTTTGTTCTCGACTCCGATGAGTTCTATCTCAGCCGCAGAAAAATTGATGTTCGCCGGTATCAGATCCAGATTGTCATATATATTCTTTATGATGCAATCCTGCAGACTCTCGTTTTCTATATATATATCGTAGATCGTATTCTCTATCCGGTTCTTCTCCTGACCCAGTCCGGTTGTCGTGTTACCCTGAGGGTCACTGTCTATAAGAAGGACCTTTTTTCCTCTTTCAGCCAGGCAGGCAGACAGATTTATTGCTGTGGTCGACTTGCCCACTCCGCCTTTCTGGTTTGCTATCGATATTACTCTTCCCATTCTTTACTCCTTGTTCTCTTTTGTATTCTTCTGATCATAAGAGAAGACATTCCTGAAATTTGCAAAAGCATTATAGATTATATACTTTAAAAATGTAATATCCAACAGATTAACTCAGATTGTTGAGTATGTTGATTATGTGGAAAATGTTTCACGTGAAACATTTTATGCTCTGATACAATATTTAGATTTGAATATTATGAATATGATCTACAGATTGTGATTTTTAAAATTGTTTCACGTAAAAACGATCTTTCCGGGTTTTCTGGGGTACTGCTTCGGTGTGTTTTTTTCTTTGCAGACTGTCACCATCCGCCGGATGATATCTGTTCCGTACAGAGGAATGTCTCTGATCTCCGGAACTCTGCCCCCAAGCTCCCGGATGTGGTCGGCCGATCTGTTTATCTCTTCATCGGTTCCATTGGATTTATAAGCTGTGAACGAACCGGCTGTTTTGAGAAAAGGAATACAATACTCGGATAAGACATACATGTCTGCCACTGCCCTGCTCACTACAATATCAAACTGTTCTCTGTATTCTTTTCCGTGACCGAGATCCTCGGCTCTGCCATGTACAGTTCTTATATCTGATAATCCAAGCGTGGATATGACGTCATCCAGAAAAACAAGTCTCTTCTTTAATGAGTCTGCGAGAACCATCACTGCTCCGGGAAAAAAAATCTTAAGAGGTATACCCGGAAAGCCTGCTCCCGTTCCGAGATCGAGAACCTTCATTCCGGATATGTCTGTCACCTTTGCAAGGAGGAGAGAATCCAGGACATGCTTAGTGATAAAATCCGTCTCATCGGTGATCCGGGTCAGGTTCATCACTTTATTTTTTTCGATCAGCATTTCATAGAAAACGGAGAGCCGATCCAGCATATCCTTCGTGTAGGAAATATTCAGTTCTTCCAGTCCATTTATCAGCAGTTCATCCATTTTTATTTCTCAAAGATTTTAGATATACGAGCAACACCTGAATATCCGCAGGAGATATTCCCTGAATATTTGATGCCTGTGCTATCGTTTCGGGTCTGAATCTTGAAAGCTTTTGTCTCGCTTCAATACGAATATTTTGGATACTTTCATAATCGATATCCTGAGGTATCCTGTTCTCTTCGGCTTTCCTGTACTGGGATATCTGACGTTTCTCCCTCTCAATATATCCTCTGTACTTTATATTGATATTAACCTGTTCTCTTACTTCGTCGCAAAGATCAGGTCTTCCCTCATCTACAGGTGCAAGCATATCATATGAGAGCTCCGGTCTTCTTATCAGTTCTTCAAGAGTAGTGCCGGTTGAAAGAGGAGTGCTGCCGGCATCCTTCATTATCCTTTTTAGCTCATCGGTGATCTTCACGTTTATCCCGGAGACTCTTTCCATTTCACGTGAAATTGCTTCCCTCTTTTTTTCCAGTGCTTCCATTTCTTCTTCGCTGATAAGTCCGACTCTGTATCCTTTTTCTCTCAAACGAAGATCCGCGTTGTCCTGTCTCAGCATCAGTCTGTACTCTGCCCGGCTTGTCATCATACGATAAGGCTCGAAAGAATCCTTGGTAACGAGATCATCTATCAGTACTCCTATATATCCCTCGGATCTGTCGATCAGAAGAGGATCTTTCTCAAGGATATACATGGCAGCATTGATACCGGCCACCAGACCCTGGGCCGCTGCTTCTTCATAACCTGAGCTGCCGTTTATCTGTCCTCCGGAAAAAAGACCATGTATCTGCTTGAACTCCAGGCTGTGCTTCAGCTGTCTGGCAGGGATACAGTCATATTCGATCGCATATGCATTCCTTACTATCTTCACATTCTCCAGACCCGGCACAGTCCTGTACATCTGTATCTGTACATCCTCCGGAAGAGAACTGCTCATCCCGTCGATATACCATTCATTTGTAGACAGACCTTCCGGCTCAAGAAAAACCTGATGGGAATCCTTCTTAGAAAACTTCACCACCTTGTCTTCGATGGAAGGACAATATCTTGGTCCTACTCCCTCTATCACACCGGAATACATGGGTGAGCGGTGTATATTCGCTTTAATTATATCATGTGTTTTTTTATTAGTATGTGTCAGATAACACTTCACCTGATCCTTTTGTATCGTCTTCGGATCTGTGGAAAACGAAAAAGGCCTGACAGGATCATCTCCGTATTGAGCTTCCATCTTCGAAAAATCTATGGAATCTTCTGAGACTCTTGCCGGAGTACCGGTCTTGAATCTGTGTAGCTCAATGCCAAGACTCTGAAGACTGTCACTCAGACTGCCTGCAGCCTGCAGTCCATTGGGACCGGTATAAGTGATAGCCTCACCGCAAAGACATCTGGATTTCAGATATACTCCCGTGCAAAGGACTGCTGCCTTTACTCTGTATTCTATCCCGGTAAGGATCTTCACTCCGGTGATACGTCTGTCTTCATCCGTTATGATCTCTGTTACTTCAGCCTGTTTCAGATCTAAATTCTTTTCATTCTCCAGGACCTGTCTCATTGTCTTACTGTACTCTGCTTTGTCTGCCTGAGCTCTCAGTGAATGTACCGCAGGTCCTTTGCTCACGTTCAGCATCTTTGACTGGATGAAGGTCTGATCTATCACCTTGCCCATCTGTCCGCCCAGAGCATCGATCTCTCTGACCAGGTGTCCCTTCGAGCTTCCTCCGATATTTGGATTGCAGGGCATCAAAGCCACACTGTTAATACTCACGGTGAAGATTACCGTACGCAGACCAAGTCTTGCACAGGCAAGACCCGCTTCACATCCGGCATGTCCGGCTCCTATCACGGCTACATCATAATCATCGATTATCAAAAAATGCTCCTTCTTCTGATCTATTTTCCCATACAGAATTCGGAAAAGATCCTGTCTGCCAGATCATCTGATACATCCTCACCTATTATCGATCCGAGGGAATGATATGCATCCATCATATCGATGGTAAATGTATCTTCTGTCATACCATTCTTTACAGACTGCATCACCTCTTCCAAAGAACTTAATGCATCCCTCAGTTTTTCAGTCTGCCTCTTATTTGTAATATACACTCTTCTGCTGTCTTTTATCATATCCTTGCAGAAGAGATCTTTTATCATTTCTTTAAGCTCAGCTATTCCGGTCTCTTCCTTTACGGATATCTCTACGACCGGAGCCTTTGATATATCCTTAAGATGATCCGGATCTATCCTGCATCCAAGATCGGTTTTATTCAGTATTATGATACAGGACGATCCGATCATATCCTTCATGAATATCTCATCATCTTCTTTCAGATCATCCGAAGAATCTATGACATACAGTACAAGGTCAGCCTTCTCCATTTCCGTCCTCGCCCTCTCTATCCCGATACTCTCGACTTCATCTATAGTATCATGCAGACCGGCGGTATCTATAAGATTGAGGATCAGCCCGTCTATCGAGATCTTTTCTTCCAGGATGTCTCTGGTAGTGCCGGGAAGAGATGTGACAATGGCTTTTTCATATCCCGCGAACAGATTCATAAGTGAAGACTTTCCTACATTAGGTCTGCCTGCTATCACCGTATCTATTCCGTTCCTCAGATATCTCACACTCTCCGCATCCTTAAGAAGAGATCTTATCTCATCCGATATCTCATCTATCAATGATGACAAGGTATCCTTATAGTCATCATCTATCTGATAATTTTCGGGATCATCCAGTGCCGCTTCGATAAAGGCGGCTTCATGTATGATCTTTTCTCTCATTCCGCCTATCTTATCTCTTACGGATCCCTTTATCTGTGAGATGGAATTGCTCCTGCTGAATTCATTTTCCGATGAGATAAGATCCATCACTGCCTCTGCCTGAGACAGATCTATCCTGCCGTTAAGAAAAGCCCTCTCCGTGAACTCACCGACTCTTGCAAGTCTGGCTCCATGGGATATCACCAGAGATAATACTTCATTCATCACGAACATCCCTCCGTGACAGTTTATCTCCACGGTATCTTCCGATGTATATGATCTGGGAGCTCTCATCACGGATACCAGGATCTCATCCACTATCCTGTCTCCGTCATATACATATCCATAATGGATCGTATGCGAAGGAGAGGAAAAAAGGTCAAGGCTTTCTCCAGACCTTGACCTTATTATCTCATCCGATATCCTCACTGCATCATCACCCGATATCCTGATGATACCGATGCCTGAGTTTCCGATCGGTGTTGCTATGGCAGCGATTGTATCTTTGATATCTATCATCAGTGCTTGGGTGTGATCACCACTCTTCTGTAAGGCTCTTCTCCTTCCGAATGAGTAGTCACATATCTGTCATTCTGAAGAGCAGAATGGATGATCCTTCTCTCATAAGGATTCATAGGTTCGAGACTTACGGCTCTCCTTGTTCTCTTCACTTTGTATGAGAGATTCTTTGCCAGATTTTCGAGAGTCTTTTTTCTCCTCTCTCTATAGTCCTCGGTATCTACCTTTACTCTTATGTATCCGCCCTTGCCTTTGTTCACTACAAGACTTGTAAGATACTGAAGAGAATCCAGAGTCTGTCCTCTCTTTCCGATGAGCACTCCCATGGAAGGTCCGTCCAGATTGATGGCAAGAGATCCATCCTCATCATCAAATCTTATATTTTTAGTCACTTCGATCTCCATTGCCTTGAACACATCATCAAGAAACTTATCCACTGTAGCGATCACAGCTTCCTTATCTGAATCGGAAATGTCATTTTTCTTTTCAGATACAGGAGGTTTCCTGTCTGCCTTTTCGGTCACTCCTGAATCTATGGCTTTGTTCACTTCCTTTTCCGCAGACACATCCACGCTTCCTTCTTCTATGGGACGTGCCTTTATCACAGCAGGATGTGAATTGAGACCGAGGAAACCCGAGCTTCCTTTATCGATTATCTCATAATCAAGACGGTCTGATGTTACGGTATATTTGGTGCATGCCTCAGTTATGGCATCCTCTATTGTCTTTCCGGAAAATTCTTCAAAATCCATTTTTATCTCCCTTCGTTATTCCTGTTGTACTCATCCACATATCTTATCTTGGAAGCAATACTTCCTTCCTTTTGATGATTTCTGTAGAATTCCTTTGCCTTTTCTATCTTTTCTTCTTTTTCTTTGTCCGACATTTCGGACAGCGCGGTCCTGGTAGAAGCAGATGCTGCTTTCTTCATCTGATTACCGTATGAGAGACCTTCCTTCTTCTGCTGTTTCTCTATCTTTTTCTTATTCTTCTCTATCAGGGCATCCATATCTATCTTATCAATATGCTTATTGATGATGACCTGCTGGATGGATCTTATCACCGCACCGGCTATCCAGTATATTCCCATACCACAGGGGAAAGTGAAACAGAAAAATGCAGATATCAGCGGCATGGTGGTATTCATCATTTTCATTGACTGCATCATGCTGTTATCGCCGTCACCGGTATTCTGCTGCTGAGGCATGAACAGAGTATTTATCCACTGAGTGAGAGCAGCAAGTACAGGTATCATCAATGCTCCCAGTATGAGCAGATACTTACCGCTCACAAAAGAATCCTTGATAATGAATAAAGGAGTATCTCCTATATTCAGGCCAAGAAAGGTATTATATCTTGTGAACTGTTCATATACGGTATTGAAAGTATCAAACTGAGGATAATTTACAGCGATAGACTCCCACTCGGCACTTGAAGCCCTGTTCAGTATATCTATTATTCCGTTGGTCGTCGTGAAATCACTGGAAGACAGCTGCTTTGTCACCGTGAAAGTCTGAACAAATTCAGATGCACCCGGTGTACTGAGTATCTGCTCAGCGAGCGGCATCAGTGTTTCTTTTACCTTATCAACATATGCAGGCAGATTGTAGATAACCCTGTACAGAGCAAAAAGTATTGGCATCTGTATAACAAGCTGCACACATGATCCCGAAGGAGAAACTCCGTATTTCTTATATACGGCCTGTATCTCCTCATTCTGTTTCATCATGGAATCCTGATCTTTTTTTCCCTTGTATTTATCCTGGACAGCTCTTAATTCAGGACCCATTATTGCGCTGAGCTTACTGAACTTCTGCTGTCTGATCGTCAGCGGTGTCAGACAGAGATATATGATGATAGTGAAAATAATAATGGCGAGACCAATATTCGGTATCCCTATATTGTCGAGAAAATTAAATATAAGATTCATCAACATGCCAAGGATCTTGGCTATAGGACCGAGTATTGCCCCGTTATTCTGAGTTAATAATATTTCAGTCAATTACTCCTCCTAACCAATACATGGATATCTTCACCGACATTAAAAAATCTTTCGGGTACAGGATCAACCCCTCCTTTAGAAAAGGGATTACATCTCAATATTCTCCATGCAGTCAGGATAATGCCCTTTATGATACCATGCTTTTCCAATGCTTCTATCCCATAATTTGAGCATGACGGATAATAAGGACACTTAGTGCCCTTTACCGGAGAAATATACCTTTGATATGTCTTTATAAGATAAACCAGTGTTTTTTTCAATTTTGATGTATCTTTTGTTTCTTTGCGAGATAAATGAGCGATCTGTCGACATCCTGTCTCTTCAGTCTGACAATATCTTCTTTTATCTGAGGATTATTCTTTATCCCGCGTACTGTGATCACTATGTCCAGACCACTACTGAACATATCCTCATGTAATCTGTATGATTCTCTTATCAACCGCGTGAGTCTGTGTCTTACAACAGAATTACCTGTTTTCTTACTCACGGAAATCCCGAGTCTGTTACGATCAAGGCCGTTCTCCCGTATGAACATCACAAAGAATCTGTCTGCTTTGGCCCTTTTATTATTGTACACATCCCGGAATTGAAAATAATTCTTTAAGCTTTCGGTTTTTTTCAACGCGTAAAACAATGACCACACGCTATGTGCGGTCATAAGATCAAGCTGTCAGCTTATGTCTGCCCTTGCGACGACGAGCCTGTAATACTTTACGTCCGTTTGCTGTACTCATTCTTTTTCTGAATCCATGGACTTTGCTTCTTTGCCTTTTCTTAGGCTGGTATGTCATCCACATATCGTACCTCCTTATTATTCTGATCTGTATTAATAGCTGCAGATCCCGCTTATTACCCTGTTCACACGGAAAATAACGCGATAATTATATATAAATAAATAATAACAGTCAATAGATTATTATCACCATAATTTCCACAGTTGACGTAAAGTTATCAACAAATTGTGGATAAATAGTTGATAAGTAGTTATTAATTACCCCATTTTGTGTGTTACTCAATATATTAAAAAGTTTATTAGTATTATGTGGATATTGTTGATAACTCCATAATTTTTTTTATTATAAATTATATATGTCAACTTTTAACAACGTTATCCACATTTCAATGTGGATAACTCTCCGTTTTGACCTTATCTTTATAAAATGATAGAATATTATGGATTATCATCATGGGAGAAATCTATCGTTATTATGGAAGATATCAATATAGTCTGGGAAGAAATAAAGAATAAAACAAAGATAGAATATGATATGTCAGATGCAGCATATCGTACCTTCATAGAACCTCTTACCATAGAATCCGAGAATGATAATGTATTAAAAGTGATCATTCCCTTCGATCAGTCTGAGGGAACAGGCATAGAATATTACAACAAAAAATATAAGACACAGCTGGAAGTCACTACCGAAGAGATAACCGGAAAAAGGTATGATATCATTTTTGTTACACTCAAATCCACACCTTCGGAAGAAGATATCAAACCTGTTTCTTCCTATTATAATGTGACAGGCTTAAATCCTAAATATACATTCGATACATTCGTTGTAGGTAAGAATAACCAGTTCGCTCATTCTGCTGCTCTGGCAGTTGCCGATAACCCGGGTCAGGATTTCAATCCTCTTTTCTTATACGGTAATCCCGGAGTTGGTAAGACTCACCTAATGCATGCCATAGGACATTACATCTTAAACAATGATCCATCTAAAACTGTCCTGTATGTTACCAGTGAATCTTTTACAAATGAAGTAATAAAGCATATCAGAGCACAGTCTACGGACAAGCTCAGAGAAAAATACAGAAATATCGACTGCCTTCTGTTTGATGATATACAGTTCATCATGGAAAAGAATTCCACACAGGATGAATTCTTCCATACCTTTAATGAGCTTCATTCATCAAATAAAGCCATTGTTATTTCTTCTGACAAGCCTCCAAAGGAGCTTGATAAATTCGAAGAAAGATTCATAACAAGATTCGAATCCGGACTCACAGCATCCATCGGATCTCCCGATTATGAGACAAGGGTAGCAATACTTCAGAAATACTCGGAAACATATAATATAAGTCTTTCAAATGAGATCATAGATTATATCTCTACAAATATTAAGAACAACATAAGAGAACTGGAAGGAGCTTTCAATAAGATAATAGCTCTTAAAAAGCTGGGTAATAATGATATAGATCTGGATATAGTAAAAAATTCAATATCAGAATATATATCCACCAGCGAATCAAAGAGAATATCGATGGAAGATATAATAAAAGCCGTATGTGAATATTATAACGTCACCATTGATGATATTAATTCAAAGAAGAGATCTCAGGATATAGTACATCCCAGACAGGTTGCTACCTGGCTATGTAGAAATATGACAGAAAATTCACAGGATATGGTAGGTAAAGCTGTAGGCAACAGAGATCATTCCACTGTTATTAACAGTATAGACAAAATCAACAAAGAGATAGCATCGGATACCAATACAAAAAGAGAGATAGATGAGATCAAAAAGATAATAGAACAACAATAAATTAACATCTTATTTTTATTATGATCACAATAAATAAAGGCATTAACAAAGTTATCAACAAATCAACAACACCTACTACTTATACTATTAATATTAATAAATAATATATATATGCATTAAAGGCGCAAAGCTCACGAAAGAGGTTAAACATGGAAATCTATTGTTCAAAGAACGATCTTGTTAATTCAGTAAACATAGCATCAAAGGCAGTTCCTACCAGAACAACGATGACTATACTTGAATGTATACTCATCACAGTATCAAACGGTAAGATCACATTGACCTCTAATGATACTGAGATAGGTATAGAAACAGAGCTTAAGGGAGATATTAAAGAAAACGGTATTGTAGCTATCAATGCAAAGCCTTTTTCTGATGTTGTAAGAAAGCTTCCTGAAGGTATAGTTCATATAAAGAGCGGATCTGACAATATAGTAAACATCCATTGTGAAAAATTAAAGTTTTCAATAGCCGGTAAAGATGGAAACGAATTTCCTTATCTTGAGGATGTTGAAAAAAATGATTTCATAACTATATCCCAGTTTACATTAAAAGAAGTCATCAATCAGACTATATTTTCAATAGCTCAGAATGATAACAATAAAGTAATGACAGGAGAGCTGTTTGATATAAATGAAAACAGACTGAGGGTAATATCCTTGGACGGTCACAGGATATCAATAAGAAATATAGAATTGAGACAGAGCTATCCTTCAATGAAGGTTATTATTCCCGGAAAGACTCTGAATGAGATAAGCAAGATATTGTCAGGAAAGATAGAGAATGTTGTAAACATTTATTTTACAAATACAAATGCTGTATTTGAATTTGATAATACAGTAGTTGTATCAAGACTCATTGAAGGTGAATACTTCGATGTGGATAAGATGATATCAAATGAATATGCCACAAACATAAAGATAGATAAGAAAGAGCTGGCAGACTGTATAGACAGAGCTACTCTTCTCGTAAAAGAAAATGACAAGAAGCCCGTGATAATATCCATCACCAACGATGAGCTGGAGCTTAAGATAAACTCTCCTATAGGAGCAATGGATGAGACAATATCCATAGAAAAAGATGGATCAGATCTGATGATAGGTTTCAATCCCAGGTTCCTGCTTGATGCTCTGAGAGTTATAGAGGATGAGAAGATAGAGATATATTTCATGAATTCAAAAGCGCCTTGCTATATTAAGGATGACAACAACAGATATAACTACATGATACTTCCCATCAATTTCAATACGGTAGGATGATGGAAGAATTCAGACTCAGGGAAGGTGAAGATCATATAAAGCTTGGTCAGTTGTTAAAGGCCTGCAATATGGTGTATTCCGGAGCAGAGGCTAAGACAGTGATAAATGAAGGTCTTGTAAAAGTAAATGATGAGGTGTGTGAATTAAGAGGAAAAAAGATCCGTAAAAATGATGTAGTCATTTTTGATGAGAAGGAAGTAAGGGTTGTTCAATGACAATAGAATACCTTGAGCTTTCCAATTACCGCAATTACGATGAGATACATATAGATTTTTCTCCAAATACAAATATATTCTTCGGAGATAATGCTCAGGGAAAAACAAATATACTTGAATCTGTATATATCACCGGAACCACAAAGTCCCATAGAGGAAGTCATGATTCGGAGATCATTTCTTTCGGAAAAGATTATGGAGTGATAAGGGCATTATTCAATAAAAATGATGTCAGTTACAAGATAGGTATACAGCTGAGAAAAGAAAAAAGAAAGGCTATATCTATTAACGAATCTCCGATAAAGAAGGCTGCCGATCTGCTGGGAATAGTAAATGTGGTACTCTTCAGTCCCGAGGATCTCCAGATAATAAAAAGCGGGCCGGATAAAAGACGAAGGTTTATTGATATGATCCTTTGTCAGGTAGACAAGGAATATCTTTTTTCTCTTTCTTCCTACAACAAAATTGTAGATCAGAGAAACAAGCTGCTGAAAAGCCTTAAAAACAACACGGATATAAAAGATACTCTTGAGATATGGGATGATCAGCTGGTCAGATACGGATCCGATATCATCCGGAAAAGAAAAGAGTTCATAGAAAAGCTCAATGAAAAAGTATATCCGATACACAGCAGCCTGACAGGAAACGACGATAAGATAGATATCATATACGACTGTAATACAGACAGTGAGGGATACAAGGAAAAAATAAAAGAGAATCTTGAAAAAGACATAAGATTCAAAAGCACATCTACCGGTCCCCACAGGGATGATATAAAGATAAATATAAAAGATATAGATGTGAAAAAATTCGGATCTCAGGGACAGCAGAGGACTGCGGCTCTTTCACTGAAGCTTGCGGAGATAGAGATAATAAAAGAATACACGGGAGACACTCCGATATTACTGCTTGACGATGTATTGTCGGAGCTGGATATGAACAGACAGAAATATCTGCTGGAAAATCTCGGGGATACACAGACAATAATAACCTGTACCGGACTTGATGAATTTGTTAACAACAGATTTGAGATAAACAAATGTTTTAAGGTGAGCAGAGGAAGCATACAAGAGGTAAACAATGAGTGAAGTTGAAAACAGAGAAAAAACATCGGATGAGATGAGAGAAGACATATCAACAGCAAATGTTGAATATGGTGCCGATCAGATACAGATACTTGAAGGACTGGAAGCGGTAAGAAAACGTCCGGGAATGTATATAGGTACCACATCCAGCAGAGGACTTCACCATCTTGTATATGAGATAGTGGATAATTCGGTGGACGAAGCTCTGGCAGGGGTATGCGACAATATCCATGTATGGATCAATCAGGATAATTCCATAACGGTGGAAGACAACGGAAGAGGAATACCTGTAGGAATAAATCACAAGGCAGGGAAGTCGGCACTTGAAGTGGTATTTACAGTGCTCCATGCCGGAGGAAAGTTTGGCGGAGGCGGATACAAAGTATCCGGAGGACTCCACGGTGTGGGTGCATCCGTAGTTAACGCCCTGTCCGAGTGGCTCACCGTAAATGTATATACTGACGGAAAGATATATGAAGAAAGCTTCTCCAGGGGAAACATCACCAAGGAGCTTACAGTCATAGGTGAGTGTGAAGAAGATAAGCACGGTACCAAGGTGACCTTCCTTCCCGATAAGGAGATATTCAAGGAGACCCAGGTATATGATTTCAAGGTGCTCAGACAGAGACTGAGAGAGACAGCCTTCCTTACCAAAGGACTCAGGATAGATCTTCATGATATGAGAGAAGGTCAGGAAAGAGATGAATTCTTCCACTATGAGGGTGGTATAAAAGAATTCGTTAAATATCTTAACAAGGCATCCAATGCACTGTATGAAAATGTCATATATTTTGAAGGAATGAGAAACAAGATATATATAGAGATCGCCATGCAGCACAACGATACCTATAATGAGAATTCACTCTCCTTCGTAAACAACGTGAACACTCCTGAAGGAGGAATGCATCTGACGGGATTCAGGAATGCCATTACCAAAACCTTTAATGACTATGCGAGAAATGCAAAGATCCTCAAGGATAATGAAGAGAATCTGACTGGAGAAGATATAAGAGAAGGTTTGACATCGGTAGTATCAATCAAGGTAGAGGATCCGCAGTTCGAAGGACAGACGAAGCAGAAGCTGGGTAATGCCGAGGCAAGGACAGCAGTGGAGTCACTGCTTTCGGAGCAGCTCACCTATTATCTGGAGCAGAATCCCAATGTGGCAAAGATAATATGCGAAAAGAGTGTACAGTCCCAGAGAGCAAGGCTCGCAGCAAGGAAGGCAAGAGATCTGACAAGAAGAAAGTCAGCGCTTGACGGTATGTCTCTTCCCGGTAAGCTGGCAGACTGTTCCGATCCCGATCCTTCACATTGTGAGATATTCATAGTGGAGGGAGACTCCGCAGGTGGATCTGCAAAGACTGCCAGATCCAGAGCCACACAGGCAATACTGCCGCTCAGAGGAAAGATACTGAATGTGGAGAAGGCCAGACTGGATCGTATCTACGGCAATGCAGAGATCAAGGCAATGATCACGGCATTCGGCACAGGCATACATGATGACTTCGATATTTCAAAGCTTCGTTACAACAAGATAATAATCATGACCGATGCCGATGTGGATGGAGCTCATATAGCAACGCTGATGCTCACCTTCCTCTACAGGTTCATGCCGGAGCTTATAAAGCAGGGACATGTGTATCTGGCACAGCCTCCTCTGTACAAGCTGGAGAAGAACAAGAAAACATGGTACTGCTATTCCGATGAAGAACTGTCCAAAGTATTGGACGATGTCGGAAGAGATCAGAACAACAAGATCCAGAGATATAAAGGTCTGGGTGAGATGGATGCGGAGCAGCTTTGGGAGACGACCATGGATCCCGAAAAGAGGACTCTGCTCAAGGTAGTGATGGATGAAGAGGATGAAGCATCCGTGAACGTGACCTTCCAGACTCTCATGGGAGACAAGGTAGAGCCCCGACGTGAATTCATAGAGCAGAATGCAAGGTTTGTCAAAAACCTGGATGTCTGAAGCATCTATATGCAAATGTTCGGCTAAATTGCGTATGCAATTTGCTTTAATATAGAAAAGGAGTAAAAAATGCTGGACAACGAATTTGACAGAGTATCGGAAGTAGATATGCAAAAGACCATGGAGTCTTATTACATAGACTATGCCATGAGTGTGATAGCAGCAAGAGCTCTTCCCGATGTAAAGGACGGACTGAAGCCGGTGCAGAGGAGAGTGCTCTATTCCATGATAGAGCTGAACAACGGACCGGATAAGCCTCATCGTAAATGTGCCCGTATAGTGGGTGATACGATGGGTAAATATCATCCCCACGGAGACAGCTCCATATACGGATCTCTGGTCACAATGGCACAGGACTGGAACATGAGATATCCTCTGGTGGACGGTCACGGAAACTTCGGATCGGTGGACGGCGACGGTGCAGCCGCAATGAGATATACGGAAGCCAGGCTTTCGAAGATATCCATGGAGATGCTCGCCGATATCAACAAGAACACCGTAGATTTCGTAGATAACTTTGACGGTACCGAAAAAGAGCCTACGGTACTGCCGGCGAGATTCCCGAACCTTCTGGTAAACGGTACCACCGGTATAGCAGTAGGTATGGCTACCAATATACCTCCGCACAATCTGAGAGAAGTGATAGGTGCGGTGGTAAAGCTTATTGACGACAAGATAGAAGAGAAAGAGACTACCGTGGATGATCTGATGGAGATCATCAAAGGTCCCGACTTCCCTACCGGCGGACAGATACTGGGCAGGAGAGGTATAGAGGAAGCATATCGTACCGGAAGAGGCAAGATCAGATGCAGGGCGGTATCCGAGACCGAGACTCTCCCCAACGGCAAATCCCAGATCATAGTCACAGAGCTGCCTTACATGGTAAATAAGGCAAATCTGATAAAGAATATCGCAGATCTCGTAAGGGATAAGAAGATAGACGGCATAACTGCCATCAGGGATGAGACCAACAGAGAGGGAATGAGGATAGTCATCGAGCTTCGAAGAGATGCCAATGCCAACGTGATACTCAATCTCCTCTATAAGCATACCCAGATGCAGGATACCTTCGGTGTGATCATGCTGGCACTGATCAATAACCAGCCGAAAGTCATGAACCTTATGGAGGTGCTGGAGCACTACCTGTCCCACCAGGTAGATGTGGTAACGAGAAGGACCAAGTATGATCTCGACAAGGCAGAGGCAAGAGCTCATCTGCTGGAGGGTCTTCTCAAGGCACTGGATGTGATAGATGAAGTGATAGCAAGGATCAGGGCGAGCAAGACCGTCGCGGATGCGAAGGAAAGCCTGATAGAATTCCTGGAGATAGATGATGCACAGGCTCAGGCGATAGTGGATATGAGACTGCGTGCTCTCGCTGCTCTGGAAAGACAGAAGATAGAGGACGAGTACAACGAGCTCCAGAAGCAGATAGAAGAATTCAAAGCTATCCTTGCAGATCCCAAGAAACTCCTGGGAGTGATAAAGGAAGAGATCACAGTCATATCCGACAAGTTCGGAAACGACAGAAGGACCAGCATAGGGGTCGACTATTCCGAGATATCCATGGAGGATCTGGTACCGAAGGAGAATACGGTGCTGGCCATGACATCTCTCGGATACATCAAGAGGATGTCCGTGGACAACTTTACCGCTCAGAACAGAGGAGGTAAGGGAATAAAGGGTATCACCACCATACAGGATGACTACATAGAAGATCTCCTGATGTGTACCACCCACAGCTATGTGATGTTCTTCACCAACATGGGAAGAGCATATTCACTGAAGGCATATGAGATACCGGAATCTTCCAGGAATGCCAGAGGTATAGCTATAGTCAATCTGCTGCAGCTGCAGCCTGACGAGCATATCACGGCGACCATACCCATCAACGAGATAGATGACGACAAGTATCTGTTCATGGTCACGAAGACAGGTATCATAAAGAAGACAAAGCTCTACGAATACCGTAACATCAGGAAGACAGGTCTGATAGCCATCAACCTGAAGGACGGAGATGAGCTGATAGAGGTGAAGCAGACCACCGACAAAGAAGAGGAATATCTGATCACAAAGTATGGAATGTGCATACATTTCAAGGATACGGATGTGAGGCCTACCGGCAGATCCTCCATGGGTGTCATAGGCATGAACCTGGACGACGGGGACGAGATAGTGGGCATGCAGCTCAAGTCACAGGGTGATTCACTGCTGATCGTCACTGAGAACGGTATGGGCAAGAGGACCGACATCTCTGAATTCAATCTGCAGAGAAGAGGCGGCAAGGGACTGAAGTGCTACAAGATCACGGAGCGTACCGGATATGTGGTGGGTGTCAAGTCTGTCACCGACGAGCACGAGGTAATGCTCATAACGGATAAGGGTATCATCATACAGATAAGGGCGAATGATGTATCCAATATCGGACGTATCACTATGGGAGTGAAGATCATGAATCTGGATGAGAACTCCAAGATAGTGAAGATAGCAAAGGTAAGAGACAAGGTGGAAGGAGAGGCAGAGGAAGAAACCGATACGGAAGCCGATGCCGATACCAATACACAGACCGAAGGAGAGAACGAAGATGCTTGACATCAAATTTGTAAGAGAAAACCCTGATGCGGTAAAGGAAAACATCAAAAAGAAATTTCAGGATGAAAAGCTTCCGCTGGTAGACGAGGCCATAGAGCTGGATGCGAAAAAGAGGAGCCTGCAGCAGGAAGCCGACGACCTGAAGGCTGAGCGCAACAAGATATCAAAGCAGATAGGTGCTCTGATGGGACAGGGCAAGAAGGAAGAGGCCGAAGAGGTAAAGAAGCAGGTAGCGGACCACGGAGAAAAGATAGCGAAGCTCGACAAGGAGCAGAGCGAGGCAGCTGCCAGACTGCAGGAGATAATGTATGTCATCCCCCAGATGATAGACGAGACTGTGCCCATAGGAAAGGATGATTCCGAGAACGTAGAGATACAGAAGTACGGGGATCCTGTGGTGCCTGACTACGAGATACCTTATCACACCGACATCATGGAGAGCCTGAACGGTATAGATCTGGACGCAGCCAGGAGAGTAGCGGGCAACGGATTCTATTATCTTCTGGGAGATATAGCGAGACTCCACTCCGCAGTGATCACTTATGCCAGAGACTTTATGATAGACAGGGGCTTCACCTATGTGATACCTCCCTTCATGATACACGGAAACGTGGTACAGGGAGTGATGAGCTTCCCGGAGATGGAGGCCATGATGTACAAGATAGAGGGAGAGGATCTCTATCTGATAGGCACATCGGAGCACTCCATGATAGGCAGGTTCATAGACCAGCAGATACCCGAGGAAAAGCTTCCTCTCACACTGACCTCCTATTCTCCCTGCTTCAGAAAAGAGAAGGGCGCACACGGATTGGAAGAGAGAGGAGTATACCGCATACACCAGTTTGAGAAGCAGGAGATGATAGTCGTCTGCAAGCCGGAAGATTCAAAGATGTGGTATGACAGGCTCTGGCAGAATACCGTGGATCTCTTCAGGTCCATGGAGATACCCGTAAGGACACTGGAGTGCTGCTCGGGAGACCTGGCAGATCTCAAGTGCAAGTCATGTGATGTGGAGGCCTGGAGTCCCAGACAGAAGAAATACTTCGAGGTGGGAAGCTGCTCCAACCTGGGAGATGCCCAGGCAAGAAGACTGCGCATACGCATAAAGGGAGAGGAGGGCAACTATCTCGCGCATACACTGAACAATACCGTGGTAGCACCTCCCAGAATGCTGATAGCCTTCCTGGAGAATCATCTGCAAAAAGACGGCAGCGTGACGATACCGGAAGTGCTTCGTCCCTACATGGGCGGCAAGGACAGGCTCGTACCGTAAGCACACATATGAGAGAGATAGACGTTAAGGAGATAAGCGACAATATCTCCGAGATGTGCATAGAAATAAATCACAGGCTGTCTGCTGATATGCTGAAGGTGCTGAGTGATGCGAAGGACAGTGAAAAGTCGGAGCTCGGCAGACAGATCCTGTCACAGCTGCAGGATAATCTGAAGATAGCGGAAGAAGAAATGATACCTATCTGTCAGGATACGGGTATGGCCGTGATCTTTCTCGAGATAGGACAGGATGTACATCTCGTCGGAGGAGACCTGACAGAGGCAGTCAATGAGGGAGTGAGAAAGGGCTATACGGAGGGATATCTCAGGAAGTCCGTAGTATCGGATCCCATCATCAGAAAGAATACCGGAGACAATACTCCGGCGATCATCCACGAAAAGATAGTACCCGGTGAAAAAGTACGAATACTGGCAGCACCGAAAGGCTTCGGCTCCGAGAACATGAGCCGTGTCTTCATGCTGAAGCCCGCCCAGGGGATAGAGGGTGTGAAGGAATCTGTCATAGAGGCCGTGAAGGATGCCGGACCCAATGCCTGCCCGCCCATGGTGGTAGGTGTAGGCATAGGAGGCGACTTCGAGAAATGTGCGATCATGGCAAAGGAAGCTCTGACCAGAGAGGCCGGTCTGCACTCCGATATCGGATGGGTAAAGGATCTGGAGGAGGAGCTCCTTGATAAGATAAACGGGCTGGGAATAGGTCCTGCCGGACTGGGGGGCAGGATCACTGCGATGGCAGTCAATATCAACACATACCCCACGCATATCGCGGGACTGCCTATGGCCGTGAACATCTGCTGCCATGTGAACAGACACATATCAAGAGTTATTTAAATAATTAACAACTTATCAACATACTTATCAACATATAGTGGATAACTGGATGAAAAGTCAGGATGAAGCAACTACATATAGAGATAAATGAACTGAAAGACCGGATCCGGGAGCTGAAAAAAGGGGATATGGTATATCTGACCGGAGAGATATATACCGCAAGGGATGCCGCACATGCCAGGATGGATGAATGCCTGCAAAGAGGAGAGGATCTGCCATTCGATATCAAAGGACAGATCATCTATTATGTGGGACCCTCACCCGCGAGACCCGGAAGAGTGACAGGCTCGGCAGGACCTACCACGGCGAGCCGTATGGACAGGTATGCACCGAAGCTTTTGGATATGGGACAGCTCGGGATGATAGGCAAGGGCAAAAGGTCCGAGGAAGTGAAGGCTGCAGTGGTAAGGAACGGGGCAGTGTATCTTGCCGCCATAGGGGGTGCCGGAGCTCTCCTTTCCAAGTGTATAGTAGCCTCAGAGATCATAGCCTATGAGGATCTGGGGACAGAGGCCATAAGAAAGCTTACGGTAAAGGATTTCCCGGCGATAGTGGTACTGGATGCGGAGGGCGGAGATCTTTACGCTGAGGTGAGCGAGGACAGATATTGACAATATCAGACGGTTTTCATTATAATTGTTGATGCTAATTTAACCTTATATTTTCAGGGATTCAGCGAGGAGAAGTACTCAAGAGGCTGAAGAGGCGCCCCTGCTAAGGGTGTAGGTCGGGCGACCGGCGCGAGGGTTCAAATCCCTCCTTCTCCGCTATATGAAAAACAAGGCGGTCATGGTTTTTTGCTTCGCAAACCATGGCCGCTTTGTTTTTCACAAAGGGCTTCGCCCTTTGAGGCAGCCAAAAGAGCATGGCTGCCTCGGCTCGTGACGAGCCGGCATTCGCAAAATGCTTCGCATTTTTGCTCATACCGTCTGTCGCCTGATGGATCCGCATAGAGTATTGCCTTTGTGCGCAAGCGCCCACGGCCCTACTCTATTCGGCTCCACCGGCTCGTCACTCGCCTAAATCCCTCCTTCTCTTTCTGCCAATCGATACACAACTCATCGGGGGCTTTAATGAAAAGAATGAAAATAGCGTGACATATGGGAAGTCACGCTTTTATAAACAAGTAAAGATCAGACAAACTTTACTGCTGTACCGTAGGCCATGACCTCCGCTGCGCTCTGCATGATGGAGGATGTGGAATATCTCATAGCCACTACTGCATCTGCACCGAGAGACTCGGCTTCCTTTACCATCCTGTCCGTAGCCACATTCCTGGCCTTGATCATCATTTCGTTATAGTTGCCGAGCTCTCCTCCTACGAGAGTCTTCAGACCCGCTCCGATATCCTTGAGCGCGTTGACTGTCTGTATGGTACTGCCCTTAACCGTACCCAGCATTTCAAGGTTCTTACCGTTCACTGTTTCCGTTGTCACTACCAGCATATTGCACCTCCTGTCAGAGATCTACAGTTACCGTAAGAGTATATCACAGTTTTTTCTTGCGGTGAGAGACCGGGTTATGTATCTCAAGTTTGGAAGCAAAATTGGCTCAAACCCAGTAATGGCAAGGGTTTGAGCCGTTTCTTCTGTATAGCGTATTTTTGGATTTTGGGAGCCGGATGATATTTTTTTTCGGCTCATCCTCGTGG
>Ga0256405_10002981_pt1 | contig 36575 bp, 44 predicted proteins | sample RumenRJG_02DNA_FD_189096 | JGI IMG/M metagenome (GOLD analysis project Ga0256405, IMG submission 189096) | Bovine rumen microbial communities from Lethbridge, Alberta, Canada - RJG_02 | ecosystem: Host-associated > Mammals > Digestive system > Stomach > Rumen | place: Canada: Alberta...
AAATTAATGAAATTTGCGAAAATCCGACATAGGACTTATACTCCCATGCCGGATTTTTTGTATTCACAAGTTTACTGTTAATTGGTAAGGGCATTACCGATACCGATTACTGATACCCTATTTTTAAAAACGCATTGAAAACACGCTTTTATTATCTCATTTTTTTTGTTTTCCAAATTACCTTGTCGGTAATCAGTATCGGTAAACATATTACCGGTTGTCGGTAAGCAGGTATGCGTGTTGTTTATATCTCATGGCAATCTGTTTTTTTGTTTTTACAACACCTGCTACATAACAATAATCGCAAATGATACAGGACACTGTATCATGGCAGTAAATAACGAAAGAAGGAATTACAGTGTCAGGTATAATAACAGGCTGCTTCACGATCAATGACAATGATTACAGATGCACATCAATTCTCACTTATGACGACGGAACGAAATATGTTTGCAAGTACAGCTTGCCGGAACTAATGGATTATGACACAGTAGCAAGGTTAGCAGCTGTTGATCTTCCGCACGTGGTTAAGATCATAAGATTTATTTCGGGATCAATGACAACCGAATTTGTGGAAGGAGAAGATCTCTCAAAAGCAACGATCCCGGAAGGAAAGATGTTCGATGTTATTTTTCAGATTTGTGACGGACTTTCTGAGCTTCACGATCTCGGAATAATCCACCGCGATATCAAGCCCGCAAACATTATCCTTGGTCCTGACGGAGCAGTGAAGATCATAGATCTTGAGAACATAAGATATACTAACGGCGGGAAGATAGTTGACCCTAACTATCCCGGTCCGCAGGAATATGCAGCGCTCGAAATGCAGCTGCTCCTTGAAGTAGATCACAGAGCTGACATCTATTCGCTCGGTGCGACAATTGATGAGATCATTAAACACGATTATGACAAATATCCGATTCGGAACATAATCAACAAATGCATGGAAGTGCAGCCCGACGACAGATATTCTTCTGTGAGGGAAGTAAAGGAAGCTATAATGAAGGCAGCGCAGATGTTCAATAATGGTTGATCTGCAAATCTCAAAAATCTCAGTTATATATTATTATAGTGTCTGTGATATGCGCAGACCCGAAATATTCGGATCATAAACATTTTTCCCTCTGTGGTTAAGTCCACAGAGGGCATTTTTGTGTTTCAGGAGGACACAGTTATGTTTAAAAACGAACGATATGTGACCTGTGGAGTTGCCGCAAGGATCCCACTCGTAACCCAGCTCATGATGTGGGCGATGATTGATGATCTGAAAGCCGTTGAAGTTGACAGCTTTCAGGTCTTTCTTCTTTCTCCGTCTAACGAAAAGCAGAAGATAACCCAGGAACAGGAAGTTCCGGAGTTCAGACGAGAGCTTACTGTTGACTGTGAGGAGCCGGTGACCGAGAAGGTCTATGTTATTGACAGCATCGAATATTCTACGATGCTGCTTGCTGAAGAATATTAAAAGGAGGTTCATAATAATGGAAGACAAAAGAAATGAAATCACATTGTTCTGTCACTTCTGTGGCTGCGAGCTGACAGCAGAAAGCGTCTGCGAATTTGACGGAGTTCAGATGTGCCGCGATTGCCTTTATGACAGGACGACAGTGTGCGACTGCTGCGGCGACAGAATATGGAATGAGGACGATTATGGCGATGAGAACATCTGCCTGTGTGAGAGCTGCCGCGATGAAAACTATACTCGCTGCGATCACTGCGATACACTTTTGAGCAACGACGATGCATACTACGATGACGACGATGTACCATACTGCCGGGAATGTTATCATAATCATTGCACAGGTTCGATTCACGATTACAGCTACAAGCCGGAGCCTATTTTCTATGGCGACAGCAGCAGATTCTTCGGCGTCGAGTTGGAGATCGACGGGGGAGGTAAAGACAAGGATAACGCCGATACCATTCTTGATGCAGTTAACGGAAGCAGTGAGCTTATATACATCAAGTCGGACGGTTCCTTAAATGAGGGGTTAGAGATAGTAACGCATCCGATGTCTCTTGATTTTCATAAGAATAAGATGCCGTGGATTGCTGTTGCAGATGAGGCTCTCCGGCTTGACTACTTAAGCCACAAAACAAGCACCTGTGGACTTCATATCCACGTCAACAGAACAACATTCGGACAGACCCGCGAAGCGCAAGATGACTGCGTTTCGCGGGTCCTTTATTTTGTCGAACATCACTGGGAAGAATTACTGAAATTCAGCAGAAGAACAGAGTATCAGATGAATCGCTGGGCTGCGAGATACGGCTACAAGGACAGCCCGAGAGAAGTAATGGACAATGCGAAGAAGCGGGGAATCGGTCGCTATGCCTGCGTTAATCTCACAAACTACGAAACTATCGAGTTTCGTATGTTTCGTGGAACCCTTAAAATCAATACAATTATCGCCACATTGGAACTTGTAAACATCATCTGTGATATGGCTGTTAAATTCAACGATGATGAGATTTCAAAGTTAAGTTGGACGGACTTTGTTCTCTCGATACCGGAGAGCGAATATCCGGAACTGATACAGTATCTCAAAGAGCGCAGGCTTTATGTGAACGAGCCGATTGAAGATGAAAGCGAGGAGGTTTGAAAATGTGTGCGATATTTGGATTGATAGACTACGAACACAGATTGACAACAAGGGCGAAAGAGAAGATATTGAAAGTGCTTTCAAAGGAGTGCGAGGTTCGCGGGACTGATGCAACCGGGTTTGCCTATAACCACAACGGGCATATCTCGATATACAAAAGACCGCTCCCGGCAAGGAAGATGCACTTGCATTTACCCGATGAGGTTTATGCCGTAATGGGTCATACCCGCATGGCAACACAGGGCAGCGAAAAGCTTAATTACAACAACCACCCGTTTCCGGGAAGGGCAGGTGAACAGCACTTTGCCCTTGCCCACAACGGTGTACTGTCGAACGATAAGTTGCTGCGAAAAGAAAAAAGCCTGCCTGAATCATACATTCAGACAGACAGTTATATCGCAGTTCAGCTTCTCGAAAACGCAGGAATCCTTGATTTTAATTCAATAAAAGACATGGCAGAGAATCTGATTGGCTCGTTTGTATTTACTATACTTGATGATTCGGACGGGATATATTTCGTCCGGGGTAACAATCCGTTGTGCATCTACAAATTCCACGCGCATGGGTTCTATCTGTATGCCAGCACAAAGGAAATTCTCGACAGGACTCTGCGGCGGATAGGCTTGTCAAAAGCACCAAAAACTGAAATAAAAACAATGCTCGGCAATATCCTGCGAATAGATGCAAACGGCAATATTGAGTGCTCGGAGTTTTATTCGTACAGCGATTTCGCGAGATTCTACACATTCCCGCGCCGCACTCTTCACGATGATTTTCAGATAGAGCAATTGAAAGAGTTCGCCGGCTGCTTCGGAGTCGATCCTTACTACGTCGATTTGCTTTATGAGAATGGCTTTACAGCTGATGAGATCGAAGAGCTTCTCTACGAGCCGGAAGAGCTGATGAACTACGCAGATGTGCTTGAATACGAGGGCCTATACTTTTAGCGTTCGGAAACGTTGTTGCGTTCATGAGCATATTTGCCATAATCAAAAGCTGTGTAAACATTGCGGTTACACAGCTTTTTCTTTTTTGGCAGCTTTCATGAATATTGCCTTGCCGCGAAGATATTCAGGCAATACATCAGCTGAGGGATAAGGGTATTCATCCTCTTTATGCCAAGGTTTTCGGGGCAGCATGCGGACGAAGAAGTAAGTGAACTATTCCACTTAAAGTGATGCGTGAGCCGCAATTCTGTAAATCTCGGTAACGTCGTTTCTGTCAAGCTCCATAAAACCTGCGCGCTTGCCGCTGCCGATGCCGAGCTTCTCAACAAGCACAGGGATATCCTCTTCCTTTGCACCCAGTTCCGCGAAGTTTATCGGCATACCTATGGAGTGCAGGAATGAGCGGAAACGGCGTATGCCCTCGACTGCAGTAGCTTCGGGATTCTCATAATCCATCTGACAGCCGAACACTCTCGTTGCCATCTGGCAGAACCGCAGAACATTGTGCTTATATACATACTCCATCCATGCCGGCATCATCACTGCAAGTCCCGCGCCGTGGGTCACATCATACAGCGCTGAAAGCTCATGCTCCAGGTTGTGGCTGTTCCAGTCCTGCTGTCTGCCCACACCGCAGATGTTGTTGTGTGCGATCATTCCCGCCCACATGATGTTGGCGCGGGCTTCGTAATTGTCGGGATCTGCAATAACACGGGGAGCTTCCTTTATCATCGTGAGCAGCACTGCCTCGCAGAGACGGTCTGTTATCTCGACCTCGGGGGTATTGGTGAAATAGCGCTCGAAGATATGCGCCATTATATCGGTGCAGCCTGCAGCTGTCTGATACGCGGGAAGCGTCAGCGTCAACGCAGGATCCATAATAGAGAACTTCGGGCGGAGTATGTCATTGCGTGCGCCGCGTTTAAGCAGACCGTCCTCCTTTGTGACGATAGAGTTTCCCGAACCCTCGCTTCCCGCTGCGGCTATGGTGAGTACCGTTCCGACAGGAAGGGCTTTTTCGGGTGTTTTTCCGCTGTAGAAATCCCAGAAGTCGCCGTCATACGGAATACCGAGGGCTATACCTTTTGCGGAGTCTATGACTGAACCGCCGCCGACTGCGAGAACGATGTCAACACCTTCGCTCCTGCCAAGCTCTATGCCCTTGTAAATAAGTGTATCGCGCGGATTGGGCTGAACTCCGCCAAGCTCGCAGTACGGAACTCCTGCGTCCTCCAGCGACTTTTTCACTTTATCAATGAGCCCCGACTTTACAGCAGAGCCTCCGCCGTAATGTATCAGCACCTTTGTTCCGCCGTACTTCTTCACTAAACGTCCGGCCTCCACAGCACAGCCTTTGCCGAAGACAAACTCTGTGGGGCTGTAAAAATTGAAATTTTCCATTATTATTTACCTCCGTAATATGCCGTTGTCGGGTAAGAATATTTTTCTTAATTGTATCATACATAAACGGGAAAATCAATATAAGTTATGCAATAAAATTGATTTTTACTAATTTCAAGGATAAATCGCATATTGCGTTTTCGGTATATGTCGTATGATCGCGTTTCAATGGGAGAACAACCGTATTGGGCTTGATTTATTTCGCGCCGAATGATAGGGAAGGGTTACAGGCTTGATGAGGAGACTGTATCAAAATGTATTGCGTTAGGAGGTGGAAACGGATATTATAGCTTCTGCAATTTAAGATCAGTTATCGCTGCCTGTCCGGTCTTTGCTTGCTTTATTATCTAAAGGGAACCTCTAAAAACCCTATTTGAGAGAAAATGAGCTATGCGCGCCGTCTACTGCGTCAAGTCTCCTCACCGGGCGCCAGCCCGCTTTCGGCGCCTTTCCTTGTATCCGACACGCCTATCTCATTTTCTCTTTTCAAAGCGGTTTTTAGAGGTACCCTAAAGCATTTTTGATCTCGTTTGCTGACCATGCTTCGATATTTGCACAAAATGAAGCCAGCTTTTTGTTCGTCAGATAGACATCGTCTTTTACGATTAAAGAAGTTATGTGATCGTTCAGCTCCTGATAGATCTCTGTTATTATATCATTGTCGCTTTCTCCGGATACACATATCAGCATACGGTTCAGTATTTCCATAAGCCCTGCTTTTTCTTTCAGCGTTATCTGCCTGAATGCTATATTGCTTTTAACGGTAGGCTCTGTATTTCTGTCGGAATTATACATATGCCGCATGACCCTGAGATCGTCAAGGCTGTAGTACAGGAAGAAGCAGAGGAATACCGTTAGTCCGTCTGTTCTGTCCCCGCACAGGACGTTGATCATGTAAAAAACGTGCTTGTAGTTATCCAGGATATTCTCGCGGGATACCTTCTTTTTCCCATTGCCGCTTTCTATGAATTTGATTATATCAGACTTGTTCTTTTTATAAAAGTCAATTAGTTCGATGCAGTTGTCATCTGCCTTTATAAAGACCGGCGGCGGTTCAGGGATTGCAATTGTTTCGGGTGCGTCTGTGCAGATATCATTTTCGTCACAGGTGCTGTCGGAATTGCTGTAATCTTCCTGGGCGCGGTCTTTTGCTCCCGCCGCTTTTTTCAATATAGCTTCGGTAGCTTTTTTTATTAGTTCATCCCCTTCCGCCCTTTTTAGTTCCTCTCTTTCAAAGCGCGTTTTTCCCTCACTGTCTTTATCATAGCTGTCTCTGTCCAGAAGATCCAACTTTTCGTATTCTCGATGGCTGAAATTCAGCGAGATGCTCTGTGACCGCAGGCGGTCTGCCTGGTCTTTGTCGATCTGAAATGAGAGAAATCGATCTATGTATTTGCTGTTGCTTTCTTTTCTGCTGATGAACGGATCCGGAAGTGTACAGAGCCCTTGCTTGATTGTATATTCATACAGCGACACAGTCATATAAAAAATCGTGAATATATTAGCACAATAATCAGATTTAAGTTGCTTTGTATCTCTGGCGAAGGTACTTATTTTTTTACGGAGCGCATTATAGTGATCATCAGCGTCTGTCCCTGTAATCCGGTTGATCTCCGTCAATTTGAAGATATGGGTATATACTGCCGTTATTATCTGTGATATATTGGCAGATATCCCGTGAAGCTCCAGGCTGATACTGTGCAACAAAACCGGATTAAGAGCAAGGCTGAGCCTGTTTAATAAGGCTTCAAGAACGATCCCGTTGCTGTAGCCTCTTTCATCGTTTCTCACATAAGCATAGTCAGGGTCAGTCAGTATTTTTACTATATTATATCCGTATTTCAGCTCGAATCCTTTAATAAAAGCCGCTAATCTGATGCGGTCGATTATTATACGGGGCGGATCGCTTTCTTTATACGAGAGGTCAATAATCTTTTTATTTTTCAGATTTTCGATAAGACCGTTATGTCCGAAAATCTTACTGTAATAGTCTATATCGATCAATTTGTCCTGATTGCCCTTTTTAGTGTCGGTTGTTTCTATTTTGTTCGTAATGCCCCAGAACCCGACCAGATAGTCAGAAAAAAGTGTGTTAAAACGCTTGGAAAAACTGTTTCTGTTATAATCCAGACCGTAAATGAACTCGTCTCTGCAAAAGCCGTGGAAAAGTTCTGTTGCTGTATCTTTCCTGAACTGGTCGTTGACGAAGTATCGTTCTATAATCCAAAGGAGATATCTTTGGTAAATTCTTTCATCGGGAGTTCTGCCCGTGACTTTTGTTGTCGAAATAGGATTGATGTAATTGGCAAATTCGAGCTGTTTTAAATTCATATCATATAATTTTGTTTCATCTAAAACATAAGAACAGACCGCTTCAGTCATCGCATCATAAAGCTGGAAATAATTAGTAAAATAATTTGAGGTAAATGCCTTTGAGGGAGAAATAAGTACGGCAGCATCATATAGCGAAGAAATAAAAAAATTACGTGAGAAATGATTTTCTTCGCTGTTTTCGATTATAAGTTTCCCGGGAGAATTCTTGCCTTCGGTTTTATTGAGCGCAGCCTCTATAATATCATGCAGACGGTTCCCGAGTGTCTGGGAGATGAAAACGCCGGCTTGTTCATAATATTCGCTTATCGCTGTTTTGATTCCAAAATCTATTGAAAAAATATAATATAAGTTTTCCATTATGGTATTCAGCACATCAACAGTAAAATGCTTTTCCTCTTTTCTTATATAGTAAATTTTTACGATATGACGTTTTCTCTGATGTTCAGGAGATAAGCCATTTTAGAGCGTTTGTCCTCATTATCCCGTTATAGTCCGAATCGGGGTCTTCGTCGAGGGTAAGAATATTCTTCTGATAGTGGTCGTTTATTTTCTGTAAAGGTGCAAGCTCACGCTCCAGAGTTTTGTCATCACGAACCGTCGCCGCAACCTGAAAATATGTCGTGCGTTTGTCTTCATCTACTGCAACAAAATCAACTTCAAGATCGTCGATTTTTCCGACATAAACTTCATATCCGCGGCGCAGTAATTCCAGATAAACTACGTTCTCCAGCATACGCCCTACATCGGTAGATCGAGAGCCGAGAAGAGCATAGCGAAGACCTATATCGACGGCATAATATTTTTCGAGAGTTTTGAGTCTTTGCTTGCCTCTGACGTTATATCTTTCAGCCTTATAAACAGCAAAACTTGATATGAGTGCATCAAGGTATTTTTCTACTGTTTTTGTGTCGCTCTTTCTGCCGTCAGAAGTCATGGTATCGGCGATCTTTTTTGTTGAAAGCCGGTTACTTATATTATCATAAACGAAGCGCACTACGCTTTCTAGCATCATTATATCTGTCAGCTTCTTTCGGCTCGCTATATCCTTAACGATAATGGTATTGAACAGGCTGTCGAGATAGTCCCGTATCTCTCGCGGCTGATCTTTAAGCTGCAAGACATAAGGGAACGCTCCGTACTCTACATATTCCTTGTACTTTTCGGAAAGGCTGCGGCTGTCGTCAGAAGCCGAAACAAACTCCTTAAAGGATAACGGAAGCATGGAGATTTCCACATATCTACCCGACAGTAGAGTTGCGATCTCGCTCGACAGCATTACAGCGTTTGAACCCGTGAGGTATATGTCGGTATTCTTCTTTATGAAGAAGCTGTCTATGATCTTGGGAAACTCTGCGCACTGCTGAACCTCGTCTATGAAGATGTACGTCATTTTCCTTTTAGCAAGGTGTTCCTTGATGTATTTGTGCAGCGCATCCGGCTGACAAAGCTCCTTGTTGTCATAATCTTCGAGATTGATATATACGATCTGTTCATCGGATATGCCGCTGTTCCGAAGATGATCGCAGAACATCTCCATGAGCGTTGATTTGCCGCATCTTCTTATTCCGGTTATGACCTTGATTATCTGCTTATCTTTGAATGCAATCAGCTTATTTAGATATTCCTCGCGTCTTATTGTGTTCATGTTCTCGCTCCTTCCAACTTCAATACATATATTATAACCTAAAACGATAAAAAAATCAATAGTTTTTGGAAATCATTCCTAAAACTATAATGCGGGAAATTTTGGAGAAATATTTACGAGGCAAAAATCGTGAAATGCAGTATAATCAAATTGTGATCACAAAACCGATGGCGCCGCGGCGCCATCAACCAAGCCCGCTCAGCGGGCATGATAAGAAAGGACTTAATGCTATGAACACTTTTACTCACACAATTTCAAAGGAAACAAAAAACTGCGGAAACGCAGAAACAGTCTCCCGAACGGTCATAAAGCCGTTTATTCACGATGTGGTGAAACCTTTTATTCACATCGACGAGAACCCGCAAAGCGCGGATTTAACGACGCAGGAAGCCCCTATACCCGTACCGCAGATGCCTGTGGCGCAAGTGTCCGCGCCAGTACCGGTGGCACAAATGTCCGCGCCGGTACCGCAAATGTCCGCGTCGGTACTGCCGGTGCCTGACCTTTCAGCGTCCGCGGCAATGTTACCGCAAGTGCAGATGCAGTACGACGAGGCGAAGGAAATCCTAGAAACGCTAAAAACAAACGCTGCGGAACGCTTGCCGGCCGCGCAGACAGGCGAAAGACAGCAGCTGCAAGCCCCGTCGCCGAGCACGGAAAAGGTCAAGGTAAACCCATCGCAGCTTATGCGAGGTTTTGCGGAAAAGTTCGGTGCGATCATAGTCAACGGCGAGCTGTATATCCGTGCCGGAAGACACTTCGAGCGCAAAACGAAGCACGCAGCGAAGCAGATGATAGCTGCGTTTTGCCGGAGCGTGATCGGTGATGACATATCAGTGCGCATTATCAGCGAAGTATTGGGTCTGTTGATGACGTTTGCGGACATAACAGACGAATCGGTCGAAATCGACGATAATCTCGTAGATACGCTCGACGGCATCATTGACATACGAAGCGGTCAGTTTGTCGAGTACAGCCCCTTCATGCGATGCTTCCACTACCTTCCGTATCATGTCTCGCCGGCATATGTGGGCGCGCAGCACTGTCCGAACTTTTCGTGCTACTTGCACACCTGTACGGGCGGCGAAGCGGCACTGATCGAACGCCTTTGGGAGCTGGCAGCGCTCTTGCTGACACCAAAGCGCCTAAAGTGCTTGCCGATTCTGTTTGGTGCGCCGTCCTCTGGTAAGTCCGTGCTGTTGTCGCTGCTGAAAAAGCTGATGGCACCGGGCGATTGTTTCCCGCTAAACTTCACGCGGCTGTGTGATAGATTCTCGCTTGGATTCGCGGCTACGGCGAATCTTGTCACGTATTACGATGTACCGAATGAGCGGCTCAAACCTAAAGAGACTGCTTCCCTAAAGTCATTGTGCTCAACGGAAGACGACCTGCCGGTTGAACGAAAGGGTGGGGAAGTCAAAGCAATGCGGCTCAGCAAGCTGAAAGTGATTTTGGCGTCTAACTTTATCCTTCGCGGGACAAACTATGACGAGGCGTTGAACGAGCGCATAAAATATTTCGTTTTCCCGTTCACAGTCCCCAAAGAAGCACGGATTGAGCACCTCAGTGATATCCTTGCAAGCGAGGGAAGTGCGATAATATCAACCTGTCTCTTCAAATATGCTCCCGTGATGATTCAGCGGAATTACCGGTTCAGCGGTGAACCGGAAACGCAGAGTTTAATAAACAGTATGATAACTTACATTCCCGACGATGAAACCAGCGCGGTAATTGATTTCATCTGCGAACGTGTAGAGGACGCGTCGGACGAAAAGGTTTCCACGGCTGAGCTGTTCGAGGCATTCATCGCATTCTGCGGCGGCGCAATGGAGTTTACGAGTGATCGCAAGTTTTCGGAAGTTTTTGCAAAAACCATCGGTCAGCGGGCAGAAAAATGCCGGTTGCTAGTGAACGGTAAAAGCGTGAACGGGTACCGTGGTATCCGGTTAAAACCGCAAACAAGCAAAGAAATAATTAAATAATATAAATATGTAAAGGCGCATTCCCGTCTTTTATGGCGGGACTGGCAACACCCAAAAAATTACTCGCTGTCGGAAGCTTCGACAGCGTATACAGAAAGGAAAAATAGCTATGAAACTTGAAAACTACGGCGACGTACTTACTATCGATGAGCTTTGCGAAATTCTTCACATAGGGAAACTCAAGGCGTATGAGCTTCTCAGGACCCGTGTGGTGAAGTCTCTGCGCATCGGCAAGAAATTTATCATTCCCAAAATGGGCGTGGTCGAGCTTCTTGACAGTATTGCACATCAGACAAACACAGAACTCCCCGAGGGTGAGCGTAAGATCGTGATAATCCAGTAACAACAGCAGGCAGGGCATTGCGGAAAATACCGCAATGCCTTTCTGCCGGCAGAAAGGATAAAGATATGAAAGCAAGTATTCAGGTTAAAAACGGATTTATGTACGTCGTTCTATCATATAAGAAGAACGGCAGATGGGCATATAAGTGGGTAGCCACAGGTATCAAGGAAAAGGGCAACAAGAAAGCTCTTAAGGATAAGCTTGATGACTATATAAAAAAGTTCTCTTACCTTGAGACCGGAGAGATGTCGGACGATTTTCTGTATTCGGACTATCTGCGGGAGTGGCTGCAGATACACCGGGAGATGATCGCCCAAAGCTCTGCGGAAGCGTATGAGGTAAGTGCAGAAGCACATATTTTCCCTTATTTCGACGAGAGAAAGACAACCCTTGAAGCCATGTCACCTAAAGTGGTGTTCGACTTCTACAGCTATCTGCACACAAAGGGCAATCATCGCACCGGGGGCGGACTGTCCTATGCTTCGATCAAGAAGATCTCAAGCATTATAAAGGGCAGTCTTTCCGATGCGTGCGTACTGGAGCTTATCGCTTCCAATCCCGCTGCGGCAGTAAAAGTTCCGAAGGGAGCAGGAGAAAAGCAGGTGAAGCGAGCTTACAAGACCGCAAAGGAAGCACAGCAGATACTTGATGCGTTCAAGGGTCATGAGCTGTATCCGATAGTCTATATGACACTGTTTTACGGGCTGCGGCGTTCGGAGATAATAGGGCTGAAATGGGAGAATATCGATTTCGATAACAATACCTTCGAGATCAAAAGCACCATAGTCCGCATCAAATCCTTTATACACAGCGATACGCCAAAGACCAATGACAGCAATGCTGTATTCGAGCTGCTGCCGGAGTTCAGGGATATCCTGCTGAAGCTGAAAGCACAGGCGGAAGAGAACAAGAAGCTTCTCGGTTCTGCTTACAAGGACTACGGATATGCGTTCAGCCGCCCGAACGGTGAATTCTACCGCCCGGACTATATCTCAAACAAGTTCAGCGCAGTGCTTGAGAAAGCCGGTCTGCCTCACATGCGGTTCCATGATCTCCGGCACAGTGCGGCAAGCGTTTTGTACGATCTCGGCTGGGATATCGAGAGGATAAAGTGCTGGCTCCGGCATTCGGACATCAAAACCACGAGCAACATTTACTTGCATATAAGCAAGGAAAGGCGCAGGATAGATGCGCTTGAACTCGCCGGTCTGTATAACAGGTCAGATGATGACGAGGAACAATGATGTATTGTAATGCCCGCAGGAATTGTTCCTGCGGGCTTTTTCCTATATATACCATGCCGGAGACGGGGAGACAACGGTAGGGTATACCATTATGATATAAGAGAACGCCTCGTTTCCGTTATTCGCAGGTTTGTGTAATATACTATACTATACTATACGTAAATAACTTTAAGCAAAACACATTTTGTGCAATCGCGTATCTTTTAACACTCAAAAAGTCCTCACAGCCGAAACTGTGAGGACCTTATCGCTGCCGTGATAATTCATTAGAATTTCATTAGAACGAGAGGTTCCTGCTGTCAGACAAAATAACAAAGCCGTCTGTGGTATTGCCCACAAACGGCTCTGTTATCAGCTATTCGCTGGTGCGGAGAATGAGACTTGAACTCACACGAGCTAACGCCCACTACCCCCTCAAAGTAGCGTGTCTGCCATTCCACCACCTCCGCAGGTGGTCATCTCACTGATGACTGTATTAGTATATCACATCTTTTCCGATTTGTCAATACTTTTTTCAAAAAAAATTTCGGCAGGAAAAACGTTTCTGAACGGCTTCAAAAAACCGACAATACTAAATCAGCATCTATCCGCAGACAAAACCCTGTAATTTCGTCACGATTCAGATAGGCGCGCAGAGCGCGCTCCATAATTGTGCATTGTGAATTGTGAATTGTGCATTTTGAATTGTGCATTTTGAATTGTGAATTGTGCATTGTGCATTTTGAATTGGATAGAAATATAGTATAAAATCTCAAAGATGTCATTGTTTGTCACCCAAAAGTGTGATATCATCTAAAATGCAGAGAGCTGTGGACGGGAACGTTCGCGGCTCTCTTCATTTATCACACCTGAGAGGAGGAAACAAAAATGCAGGAAAACGAGATCATAGGCGAGCAGGAAAACACTGCTCCCGATGAGAACGGCGGGGCAGAGCAGGACGAGAAGCTTTACTCCCAGTCGGAACTCGATCAGCGCGTGAATGCGGAATGCGAGCAGCTCCGAAAGAAGCTTGCCGATACGGAAAAGCTTGCCGCTATGTCCGAGAAGGAGCGCGCAGATCACAGGCGCACTGTCCGCGAAAAGGAACTCGCCGAGAGGGAAGCGGCTGTGGCAAAGCGTGAGCTTATCGCAGACGCTGCCGAGAGACTTGCGGAGGCGGGGCTCCCGAAACAGCTCGCCGCGTGCCTTAACTACTCCGGCAGAGAGGAGTGCGAACAGAGCCTTGAGGCTGTCGCACAGGCATTCGAGTCCGCGGTGACAGGTGCCGTCAACAGGCGCATCAAGGGCAATGTCCCCAAATTCGCAGGCTCCGGTCCGAAGGACGCATTCCTTGACGGGCTCGGAATGTAAACAAATCGCATCAGCGCTTTCCGGCTGTTCCGGAAGGCGTTTTTTGCAGCAGAAGATCATTATTTCAAAGGAGAAATTACTATGGCAATCAATTTAGCGGAAAAGTATTCGTCTCAGGTAGATGAGGTCATCAGAAGAGGTCTTCTCTCTACCGCAGGTACAAACAACGATGTTGAGTTCGGCAATGCACAGACCGTAAAGGTCTATTCCCTCGATACAGCTCCCCTCAACGACTACGATCCCACAGCAGGCATGAGCAGATACGGCACTCCCGTTGAGCTTGAAGATACCGTTCAGACTATGCAGATGTCCCAGCAGAAGTCCTTCACCTTCACTATCGACAAGACCTATGAGTCCGATTCCCCCGAGGGCGTGAGAAATGCGGGAAAGGCTCTCCAGCGCCAGATCGAGCAGGTGATAATCCCCGCGATAGATACCTACCGCTTCTCCGTTCTTGCGACGAAGGCAGGCACAAAGATCGAGAAGGTTCTTTCTTCCGGGAACGCCTACTCCACTTTCGTTGAGGCAAACACAGCAATCACAGATGAGGAATTCCCCGTTGAGGGACGCGTGGCTTTCTGCTCCAACTCCTTTATCGAGCTCCTCAAGCAGGACGGCGCTTTCACAAAGGCTACCGAGCTTGCACAGGACAGAGTCATCTACAAGGGTATGGTCGGCGACTGCGACGGCGTGGCGATAATCGCTGTTCCGAAGCGCAGGCTTCCCGAAGATACCGCCTTCATCATCACTCACCCCATGTGCGCTCCCGCTCCCGTAAAGCTCCAGGACTATAAGATCCACAAGGATCCTCCCGGCATCGCAGGTACTCTCGTGGAAGGTCTGCTGTACCACGATATCTTCGTTTTCGACAAGAAAAAGAAGGCTGTGGCAGTTTGCTTCGACAGAGAACCTACCGAGGACGATACGACCGAAAACGGCTGAGTAATTGACGGAGGCAGAGCTATATGAAAAGAATAGATTCGCTGCGTGTTCTGCTCCCGCCCGACGATAGAAGCTCGGACATAAAGCTCGGAATGCTGCTAGACAACGCGGAGAATATGCTTCTCGACTATATCGGCAGGGATTCCCTACCGGAACGCCTTGCGGATATGCAGATACGCCTCGCTCTTGAGATGTACAACAGGCTCGGGAATGAGGGAGAGACAAAACGCACGGAGAATGATATCTCCGTGTCGTTTTCCGATCTCATCACCGACGATATGAAGCTCCGGCTCAGAAACTATCCGAGAAAGGTGGGTGCCGTTAAATGCAGCTGACACAGAACAGGCTCAAACGCATCAACATCTTCTCCGATGCTGTCACCGACAGCGGTTACGTCGGAAAGAAGCGCGCTCCGGCACTCCTCGGTTTCGTTTACGCAGAAGTCTTCCCCTCCGCGGAAAAGCTTTCCGGCGAGCGCAGAGGCACAAAGGTCTCCTCCGGCGCTACACTTATACTGCGCAGGGAAGCAGGCGTGAAATGCGGCGATCTCGCGGGCATTTACGGCGAATCGCCGGACAGCAGGATAACGCAGGTGGAGATATACCCCGGACATCTCACAGCAAGGACGGAATGCCTATGAAGGACTTTACAGCAGAAATAAACACGGCCGTGCTCACCCTCGGAAATCTCGCTTTTGATCACGCGAAAGAGCACTGCCCGGTACGAACCGGCAGGCTCAAGCGGAGCATTGCCATACGCACCGAACACAACCGCGCGAAAAATGAGGATACCGTCGTTATCGGAACTTTCGTGCCTTATGCGCCCTGCGTCGAGTTCGGCGGCACCGGCAGGAGACCGAACCCGTTCCTCGGGAATGCCGCGGAATACGCGAAAAGCTGTGTGCAGACGGTATTTGAGCTTGCATTCGGAGGTGTGTGATGAAAGACTATTTACCTACCGTCGCCGGGCTTCTCGGAGATATCGCAGATGTGGAGCTTTCTTTTGCTGACCATACTGTCCCGCTGCCGTGCATCGTCCTCTCGGAGATCGGCAACAGCTCCGCCGTCATTCTTGGCGGGAAAGACAGATACAGCATAGTTTCCGTGCAGGCAGATGTCTATGCAGAAAGCGCAGAGGAAGTGCGTTCCCTTGCATTGCAGGTGAACAGCGTCCTTACGGACAAGGGCATTAAGCGCAGCTCTTCGCAGTTCCTTACAGATGAGGATAAGCCGAGAATGTGTATGCGTTACCGCTTCGGCATTGACGAGGTCACGGGAAGGACAGTGTCGCTGTAGTGCAGCGGCGCCTTCGCGCTGTCTTTGCAGACGGCACCGGCTTACGCAGCCGGCTCGCGCAAGGGCAGAGCCCTTGACCCAACTGCCGTAACACGGAGATCTGCAAGACTGCGAAAAGAGCAACAATAAGCATAAATAAATGATCTGGGTGCAGCGTCACGCTGCCGCAGGTGCAGGGCGGCGTTAGCCCTGCCGCTGTCTGCGTAAGACACGCGCGTCAGCGCTGCTGCACCTGTCTTTTCGCTTGAAGGAGGCGGAAAATGGAAATTCTTTCTTCGGGTACTGCCTACTACCTCAACGGGCAGAACCTTTACGGACTAAAGTCCACGCCCGAACTTGGCGGCACGCGCGAAAAACGTGAGGTCACGAACCTCCTCGATACCGCGCACCGCTATATCGCGGGTCTTTACAAGTACGACGATCTTACCTTCGACTTCTACTACAACAGCGCAGAGGAGAACCCCAACGTCACTCCCGCACAGACAGCTGCGGCATTCGCCGCGGCAAGAGCCGTGGAGCTTTCGGGGGCTTCCGTCACGCAGAAAGTCCAGTTCCCCGACGGAACGTACTTCACATGGTCGGGTCAGGTCGCAACCAAGATCAAGCGTATGGAGGCGGACGGGGTAATGGAATTCAGCATCATCTCCATTCCCAACACCGCCCTCGTTTACAGCTCGGACACAAGTTCGTCATAAACTGATATTCCCCGCCTTTCGCTTTCACGGAAGGCGGGCTTTTTCCGGAAAAGGGGATTTTTACTATGAATGAAAACAAAACCGTACTGCCTTATACGGAGCTTCCCGCGGGAGACAGGACTTACCTGCTCCGCCTTACCGCGCTTTCCGCCGCAAGGCTCGAAGAACGTCTCGGTATGTCCGTTTACAAGGCGGCGGAGCGCATGGACGAGGTGACGGTCATCGCAGAGTTCGTCTATGCCCTTATCGAGGGGCTCAGACCCGAATTCAGCCGCCAGGACGCATACGCCGTCATCGACGACTTCATCAGCGCGGGAGGTACGCTTGCCGGACTGAACAAACACATCGCGGAGGCGCTGAAGATCTCCGGTTTTTTCGGGCAGGCTTCGGGAGCGCAGGAGAGCTGATAAAGGCGCTGAAGCGGGAAGCGCTCATTTACTCGCGGGATATATCCGGAATGTGGCAGCTCACCGCAGCCGAACTCGATGAGATCATCGAAGCCGGAAGAACAGCAAAAGCAGGTGAGATACGGGAAAACGAACTGCTCGCATTCAATATCGGCGCACTGGTGCTTGCCGCTTTCAACGCTCCCCGGCGCTTCCCGGAAACACCCGATGCCGCATTCGGAAGAAAGGCTCCGATGCCCCCGGACGGCGGCAAGGAAGATTTCATGAAGATCGCCGTTCAGCTGAACAAACGGCTTTCCGAAAGATCAGGAGAAACTTATGACAGTAGAGGAACTTAATATCAAAATTTCCGCAGATGCCGAAAATTTCCGGCGCGGTCTCGCAGATGCACAGACCGCGGTAACGGAATTCAGGAACAATGCGGTACAGGCTGCCGGAGAAGTTACCGAAGCTTTCGACGGGCTGATAAATGTCGGCGTAACGTCCGGCTTCTCCGGAGATAAGCAGGAGGCTTCCGCTGTGCAGACCGCGGAGACCGTAACGGGGACCGCTCCCGCTTTTTCCATGCCGTTCTCGGACTGGAGAAGCGGCGGCACCGCAGGCTTCACAAACGGCGGTGTCTCCATAAGCCCGCTTATTTCCGGCTTTTCGAGCCGTACCGCAAATGTGCTCCGGCTCGAAAACAGCGAGACTGTGATCGGCGCAGTCGGTCAGCAGGACAGCGATGACGGCAGACCCGTCAATATCACCACCACCGTCGAGCTTGACGGCGACAAGGTGGGCGAGTCGGTAAACCGCTTCAATCTGCGCCGTAACAAGATCACAAACGGCATTTACGGATAAAGGAGAGAATTACGATGTACTTTATAAAGATAAACGATGCTCCACTTCCCACTCCTTACTATTACTCGGTCACTTCGCGCGACATCGAAAGCTCCGACAGCGGAAGATACGACGAGACCGGCGTTGTCCACAGAAACAGGGTGCGCCACAGCGTAAAGACCTGCGATGTGAAGTGGAGACTTCCCGGAAACTCGCTCAGCCCGCTCAATGCGGCGCTCGGGGATACGCTCCTGGAAGTGAATATGCTCGATCCCGCGACAGGAAGCTATATCGACTGCGAGATGTACGCCGAGAGCATAAGATCGGACTTCTACCAGCATCAGAACAGAAGCGAGCCGTCAAGCTGGTGGGAGATAAGCTGCCGGCTCGTGGAGTATTAAGGAGAGTGGGATATGTATAATGTCGGACAGGATTATATAGACGCGCTCGCCGGAAAGACAAGGAATGACAGGATAGCCGGAACTCTTGCCCTCGCAAACGGCGGTTCTATCGCTATTACAGACGAAAACCTCGTAAGGGATTCGCTCTCCCTTTCAAAGGAGCTCTGCGGTGAGCAGTACCGCGTCGGCACATTCAATACCGCCTGCCTTAAACTTTCGTTCTTTATTGACGATGCGCTCGGCATCGATCTCACGGACGCTTCGGTGACAATGAGCTATTTCCTGACTCCCGAAGATGCCGCGGAACAACAGGTGCCGCTCGGTACGTTCTTCGTTGACCCGATACTCTCGATAAGACGGAAGAACATACTCAACATTGTCGCCTTTGACGCGGGAGTGAAGTTTGACCGCGAGGTCTCCGACAACTTCCGCACCGTTACAGGCACCCCCGCCCAGATCATTTCGGCAGCCTGCTCGTACTGCGGAGTCACTTCCGCAGTCCTTCCGGCAAGCCTTGACGAGATGCCCAACAGCGATATCACCGTAAGCGCCGCGGATAAGCAGATACAGACGTACAGAGACGCGGTCATGTGGTGCGCGGCACTCGTCTGCGGATATGCGGTCATCGGCAGGGATTCCGCCCTTTATCTGATACCCGCGATATACAGCGTTTCCGGCGGTGTCAGACCTTCCATAATCACAAGCAGGACGGTGACTGCCGCGGAAAGACAGAGCGTCTATGTCACCGATACGAGAGCTTACATCAAATACCTCACCGCCTACGCCGGCGACGATGTTATCAGCTATGTCTCATCATTCACCGCGCAGGACGCACAGGCTTCCCCCGCTTCTTACGTTCTTGAAAAGAACCCGCTTCTTGCGGATAAGACGGAAGCGGAATGTGAGGCCGCAAACGAGGAGTGGCTGGACTATATCGACACCTTCATGCAGCGCGGAGTGCAGACAGCTATCATGGGTGACCCGGCGCTCGATATGGGAGACGCACTTATGTTCACAGGCGGTGACGTTGACCAGCGCTCCGGTATCATCGGCGTGGTCACGTCCTATGAGTGGCGGTACAGGAATTACCACGATATCCGCTGTACCGCAGCGGAATGCTGCGGTTCGATCGCTCCCGGCTCACTGTCCGGCGGCGCGGCTTCGGTAAGACCCCAGTCCGCAAAGCGCATAGATGCCATAAAGGCACCGGAGCCGTCTGCCGGAGGTGTGGGCGAAGACCTCGGCAACCGCAACGAGAATTTCAACACATACACAGGTCATCAGTGGGCAAACCGCATAATCGACGAGCAGTTTGACTGCTCGGACTGCTGTCACCTCGAGGGAGAGCTGAACACGCTCCGGAACTGCGACTATACGTCGGTGGGCGGTGCGAACAATGCAGGTACAAACGACAGTTACAGCATCGTTCACGGCAATTACAACACTTTTTCCGGCGGCAGACATATCATCGCAGGCTCTCACAACAATGTCAGCGGCGACGGCAATACCGTGGCAGGCTATGGGAACACCATTACCGGAGACAGCAATGTCGTTGCGGGAAGCAATCACACGGTCGGCTCGGTCGGGGCGCTGGTATGCGGCTGCGGCGTTGACGCAACAAGAGCCGCCGCTTCGTATGTGTTCTATGCCGGAAATTACAGCATCTCCGTTGCTATGACGTCCGGCGGCTATGTATTTGCCACCGCCTACAACACAAACGGCGCAGACTACGCCGAATACTTTGAATGGGCGGACGGGAACCCGGATAATGAGGACAGGCGCGGTATGCTCGTTTCGCTTATCGGTGACAAGATACAGCCTGCGGACGGTGACGATATCGACGGGGTGATATCCGCGAACCCTTCCGTATGCGGAAACGAATACGGACTGCACTGGCAGGGAAAATACGAAAAGGACATCTTCGGCACAGTGCGGTACGGCGAGGACGGGAGACCGGTGACTGCCGGCGGATACGACAAGGACCGCGAATATATCCCGCGTTCGCAGCGCCCGGAATGGTCGCCGGTGGGTCTTGCGGGAAGGCTCGTAATGACCGATAACGGGAGCTGTACAGCCGGCGGTTATGCCGCCGCACGAAGCGGCATCGGTCACGCGGCGGAATGCGCTACCCGCGTGAAGGTGCTTAAAAGGCTTGACGATACGCACGTTGAAGTGCTTGTAAGATAGGAGGTCAGAATGTATATTACAGACGGCTGCAATATTATCGTACCGAGGGGTGACCGCGCGGATATCCCGTTCGTTTTCACGGACGAGGAAAGCGGTGACCCTTATGTTTTCGACGAGGGAACGCAGATCAGGCTCGACGTTTTCCCGGTAAGAGGAGCGGACAGCATGATCTCAAAGACGCTGGAGGCTCCGGGAGCATCTTCCGGTGGTACCCTCATTTTCAGCCTTTCTTCCGAAGAAACGGATATCCCGCTCGGCGAGTATCTCTATACCCTCACCGCCGAAAACGGGACTGCGGTGGATACGCTTGCCGGATCCCCGCAGTCCGCGCGTTTCGAGATAAGATAGGAGGCGCGGTATGGACAGTATCAATGTGAAGATAGGCGCTTCTCCGGCTGTCGGCGTAAAGACCGGCATAATGCCGGAATATACAGGGGAATGCACGGTCATTCCGAAACTCGGACAGCAGACCGTGCTGAATACCGCAAAGCATTACCTGAGCGGAAATATCACGGTGCGCGAGATACCGGTGACGGTGCAGGAGAATGAGGCGGGCGGTCTTACCCTTACGGTGGGAGGTGCGGACGATGAGTGAGCTTTTTGTCAACAAGGTAGTCATCGGAAGCACAGTAATGACGGATCTTACCGGAGATACGGTAACGCCGGAGACTCTGCTCGAGGGTGTGACTGCCCACGACTGTTCCGGCGCGCCGATAACCGGTGAGGCAAAACAGAAGGAGTCGGTTTTCTGCAGCGGCTTATGCTATGTGACGATGCCGGCTCTCAAAGACGCAAAAGCAGGAGGTACAGGAGCATAATGGCACATACACTCAATGAACAGGTAGTTGTGATACCGTCGGGCTCGGCAGATGACAATATCGAGCGGTATCTTAACACGATCGTAAGTCTCACGGGCTGGACAAGGGACGGATATACCGTTTACTGCGATCCCGGCAAGACTATGGGCATCAGATTCGATTATACAGGATCCAACACCTGCTACACCGAGGTTTTCTGCAGCAATAATGTGAGAATGAACTATATTTCGTCATTCGGCATTGCTGCCGGAACCACGATAAGAGTACACAAGAGCACGGACGAGACTTTAACTTATCTCGATATCGGCACAAACAGCCAGTATGAGCTGCGAATGATATCTACGAGGAACGAGAACGGTGACTCGCTGCTGATAGATGCCGACACAGGTACGGTGATCAAGGTGGGAACCACCACAAGAACAGGCTATGTGGATATCTACATGCCGAGATATACCACGGGAAAGGAGTACTGCATAACGAAGTTCCCCGATCCCGTGAACGGAAAGCTTATACCGAGCCTTTATGCTGCCTTCGGTACGGCGGCGCCTTCTTACAACAATCAGCTGGTAAGCTTCGACGGGGAAATATTCCGCATTGTTTTTATGTCATCCGATATGCACGGTCCTGTGCTCGCGTTCCCGGTCTCCGATGAGACGGAGGACGAGTGATGGACGAGAACGATGTAAAGCTGCGGGAACGGGTGACGGCAGTGGAGAACGGGCTTCTTAATCTCGGCGGACGGGTGGACAGGATAGACGATATCGTTTCGTCTATCCGCGAAGTCGTTGTGGAGCTGAAGCAGATGCGCTCCGATGTGAACCGCATCGACAGAAAAGTCACCGATATCGAGAACCGCCCCGCAAAGCGCTGGGAATCCGTTGTTGCAGCCGTTATCGGCGCTGCCGCGGGCGGGCTCGGCACGGCTTTTATTTCACGGATCATAGGAGGCTGACATAATGCACAATTCACAATTCACAATGCACAATTGTGGAGCGCGCTCTGCGCGCATATCTGAATCGTGACGAAATTACAGGGTTTTGTCTGCGGATAGATACTTTATCTTCCCGCACGGGTTTACGCCGTTCTGACGTAAAACCGTGCGGGAGTTTTTTTATTTCCGAACTTTCGGCTTGATTTTACAGCGGATATATGTTATAATATCGCTGACGGCGGTTTTCCGCCAAATCTTTGTATGCTGAAAGGACAAACTATGAATATTCTTGTTGTGGGCGGCGGCGGACGCGAACATGCCGTTATCAAAGCCCTTTCCCGTTCGGAAAAGGTAAGTAAGATATACTGCGCTCCCGGAAACGGCGGTATCTCCCGGCTCGCGGAATGCTTTCCCGTAAAGGCTACCGATATCGACGGAATGGTGGAGCTTGCCGAAAAGCTTAAACCCGATTACGTTTTCGTTACCCCCGATGACCCGCTCGTTATGGGTATGGTGGACAGGCTCAATGAAAAGGGATTCAGGACTTTCGGCCCCCGTGCGGACGCGGCTGTGCTCGAAGGAAGCAAGGTCTTTTCAAAGGGTCTTATGAAGAAGTACGGCATTCCTACTGCCGCTTACGAGACATTCACAGATGCGGAAAAGGCGATAGCTTACATAAAAGAGCAGGGCAGATACCCCGCTGTCATCAAGTGCGACGGACTTGCGCTCGGCAAGGGCGTTATCATCGCTCAGAATGAGCAGGAAGCCGTTGACGCGGTAAATTCCATGCTCATCGGCGGTAAGTTCGGCAAGAGCGGCAGCGAGATCGTTATAGAAGAATTTATGACAGGCCCCGAAGTTACCGTTCTTGCATTCACCGACGGAAAAACCGTAAAGCCTATGGTTTCTTCTATGGATCACAAGCGTGCCTACGACGGCGATAAGGGACTTAACACAGGCGGTATGGGTACTATCGCGCCTAACCCGCTCTATACAAAGAAGTACGCCGATGAGTGCATGGAGAAGATCTTCCTGCCCACGATAAAGGCTATGCAGGCAGAGGGAAGACCTTTCAAGGGCTGCCTTTATTTCGGACTTATGCTCACTCCCGACGGCGCAAAAGTCGTTGAGTACAACTGCCGTTTCGGTGACCCGGAGGCACAGGTGGTTCTCCCGCTGCTCAAGACCGATCTCGCCGATATCATCGAAGCTGTTTATGAGGAGCGCCTTGACAGCCTTGATATCGAATGGGCAGACGAAAGCTGTGCGTGCGTGGTCATGGCAAGCGGCGGCTATCCCGAGAAGTATCCTACCGGACTGCCGATCAGCGGTTTTGATGCAGACGGTCAGCTCCCCGACGGCAAGGCTTATGTTTATCACGCCGGTACAAAGCTTGACGGCGGCACGTTCCTCACCGCAGGCGGCAGAGTGCTCGGCGTGACAGCGACTGCACCTACTCTTAAAGCCGCTCTCGATAAGGCTTACTCCGCAGTCGGCGAGATAAGCTTCGAGAATGCGCATTTCCGTAAGGATATCGGGCAGCGTGCACTTGCCGGAGAAGATCGCTGACGCTCGAGAAAGGTCGCGCACGGCGCTCGAGAAGGGTCGCGCACGGCGCTCGAGACTGGGGGAAAACCTTTCTGAAGAAAGGTTATGTCTGTCGGAGTCAGCTATGACCGCTTTGCAGCGTGCATCAATGCACGCCTTTGGGCGGTCAATTGCTGCATCGTGCAGCAACCCTCTGGCACTTCGTGCCACCTCCCCTCTAAAGGGGAGACACCCAAACCCCTTTCCTATGGCAGGACGCCATAATTGTTTTCCCAGAGTGCTGCACGATGCAGCACCCTAAGAAAACAAAAAAGACTTTTAATCGCTCCGCAGTTAAGGGAGATGGCTTTCAGAACAGAATAAAGACTGCTGAAATTTGTCGGTTTCGGCAGTCTTTTTTGATTTAGTATCTATCCGTAAACAAAATCAAGTAATTTCGTCACGATTCAGATATGCGCGCAGAGCGCGCTCCACAATTGTGCATTGTGAATTGTGCATTGTGAATTTGTTAAAGTATTAAAATCCGAGTACGGGCTGCAGCTGGGTATGTCCGAGAGCGGCAACAAGGGATTCGGGTATCTTCGCAAAATCACCCATGAGCGAGAAAGGCTTTTTGCTGAAATCGTCCTGGGAGACCGGGACAAAGTAGTAATTCTTGTAGTTCATCAGCGAGAAGATGTTCTTCGCCGAGCCGGCGAGCGCGTCATTCGTCGCAATGTTGAGCACCACGGGCTTGCTTCCGCGCAGATGACTCTTGACTGCCATAGTAACGGGCGTGCCTGCTATTGTTACACGGAATCTGCTCGGGGCGGATGATTCGTGCTGCTATAAGATCATCAGCCCAGGAGAAAAACACCGATGTTTTCTCCGTCCCATTCTATCCTGCTTACGCACTTTCTGATAAAATTCCTCTTGTTGTCTGTGCTGAGGGTATCAAAATTGTCCTTGAATGTCTTGAGAAGAGATTCCGTATTCTTCGCCGCGGCTTCAAGAGTCCTGCCGCTTACGCGAAGCCTTTCGAGCCTCTTTATCTCATTCTCTTCCTGCTCTATCTCGCTGTGCAGTGTCGTCAGCTCTTCATGCACATAATCGGCTGATATGCTGTCATCTTCACCAGCCATTCGCAGCAGTCCCGATATAGCTTTCTTCTTCTTTGCTATCATTGATTTATGGGAGCTGACAAGGCTGTCTATGTCCTCATTCTTCTTGCCCATGGACGATACGATATCCACATATTTTGCAAATACGCTGTCGTCGTCCTGGTAGTTCAGCAGTGCATCGCATACCATTCTGTCCGCAGAACGTCCGCTGACATTGGGGCAGGAGCATTTTTCGCTCTTGCTCCGCTCTTTCAGCTCGCACATATATGAATAAGGCTTCTCGCCCTGCTTGTTTGCCTTGAATGTTCTGGGGCGCATATAGCTTCCGCACCTGCACCTGAGTATTCCCGACAGAAGAGCAGTCTGGTTATGGGGCTGTCTTACCCTTTTATGACGGCGTGAGTGATCTGTTATGATCTCCTGTGCCTCTATCCAGTCGGCGCTGGAGATAATGCCCTTGTGCCTGCCGAGGGCTATTGTCCAGTCCGAAAGCTCTGTTGGCGTTCTGCTGTCATCAAGCTTTGTCTGCGACTTCTTGTATCCGAGAAATCCATGCTCGCCGTTACAGCTTTCCCCCACATCTGCAATATCGCAGTCGCTGTCTCTGAAAAACTCATAGCTCTTGCTGTCGGCTGTGCAGTATGTAGGATTGGTGATTATATAGCGCAGGGTGCTTACTCTGAAATCCGCATTCTTCCTTGTCTTATAGCCGGAGTTTATCATAAACGTTTCAAGCTTTGAAAGGGAGCGCAGTTCAAGGTATTTGGCATAGATGAGCCTTACGAGCGCAAGTTCTTCCTCGTTCTCTATGAGCTTGTGGCACTTTCTCTCTACGCCGGAATCGTCAATGTATGTCTCATTCTGTGAGGTGAATCCGAGCGGGGGAGTTCCTCCGAGCCAGCGCCCTGTCTTTGCAAGCTTGTATACATTATCCCTTACGCGCTCCGCAATGATCTGGCGCTCAAACTGAGCGAACGCAGCGGATATCGTCATCATCATCTGACCCGATACTGTAGAGGTGTCGAAGCGCTCGTTTGTTGAGTAGAAAGATGTTCCTTTCTTCGCGAGCTTGTCCATAAGCACAGCGAAATCACTCATGTTCCTGCTGATTCTGTCAAGCCTGTAAACAACTATGAAGTCGAACGGCTCCTTTTCCTCCACTGTCATCATCTGCTGGAACTGTGGGCGGTTGGTGTTCTTTCCCGAATAGCCCTCGTCTTCGTAAACGTAGATCTCTTCCTCTTTGGTGTCGGGGAAGTTTGACAAGATAAATCTCCGGCAGTCGTCGATCTGGTTGTCGATGGACTCGCCCTTGCCTGTAAATCTGGACTTTCTTGAGTATATCGCAAATCGCATTGTTAAGCCCTCCTTTCGGTTTCATTATATCACGCTGCAAGAATTTTTTCAAGAAGCAGGGTGCTTACAAAATCTTGCAAAAAGTATTGCGATTGAAAATTTTGCACAGCCTGTAATAGTAGCTTGCAAAAATTCCAACCGCAATTTTTTATTTGGATTTTTCTCATTTCAAGATGATTTTTTGTATCTGGTCTTCCGGAATTCCATTTTCGCGCATTCTTTTAACAAGCTCATCCTCACGTTCGTCACGTCCTTCTTTTCGTGCCGTGCTCAGAGCCGAAGCTTCATCATGTAGGGCTTTCTCGCGGAGGCGGGCAAGTTCCTGTATCTTTTCGTCATCACTCATCTGGTGTATGATCATAACAGCCTTCTGTATCGGCTGGACTTCTGTTTGCTGTAACATATCAAGTTCCTCGGCGCGCCGCAGTTATTCCGATAATATCTTCTCGATCTGCTCGTCAGTCATTCCACTTTTGCGCATTTTCTCAATCATTTCGTTGCGTACTTCTGCACGACCTTGCTCACGTCCTTCTGCACGACCTTGCTCACGTCCTTCTGCACGTCCTTCTTCACGTCCTTCTTTTCGCGCTGTGCTCAGAGCCGAAGCTTCATCATGAAGGGCTTTCTCGCGGAGGCGGGCAAGTTCCTGTATCTTTTCGTCATCACTCATCTGGTGTATGATCATAACAGCCTTCTGTATCGGCTGAACATCTGTCTGTTGCAGCATATCAAGCTCCTCCTCGCTTTCCGCATTTATAAGCTGCAGCCACAGCTCCATACGGTTATTTTTATTTACCTGTTTGTTTATCTTTTTCAGTTCAAAGAAATGTATAGCACACTTATCTGTAAGCTGCTCTCCGTTAGCAGGGTTAATAAGTTTAAACACAGAGTGAAAATCAGGAGTATCAAACTCGTTGAAGTTGATAATATTAATGGAAAAACTCTGCTTAAGCTTATCATACTCATCGCCGCTTTTGAGATCGCCACTGTACAGCTTTGACCAATAAAACAGCGATCTGTCACGGAATGCATTTTCTTTTGCTATCTGCATTTCACAGTTGACAAGTCTGTTATCAACAGTCATGCGAATATCAAGTCTGCTGAACTTCCCGGAAATGGACTCAGGCAGTATCTCAGAATTTTCTACGACAATATGCTTTATGTCCTCATACGGTATTTCCAGCATACTGGACAAGAAGTCATGCAGCAGATCTTCATTATTCTTATCCTCAAACAACTTTTTAAATATTATGTCCAGCTTTGCTTTTACTATGTTTCTTCCCATAAAAATCTCCATACTAAATATACTATTTATAATATATCACATATACATCGTTTTGTCAAGGATATATAGCCTTCTCTGAATATAGTCTTGTAGCCTTCTCTGAATATAGTCTGTCATGGTTTCACCGTATTATATCATAAATTTTATCATTATAACACAGTTAATGTTATTATTGTAATCTCGATGTTATTTGTTCATCTGATCTGCTCATTGAAAATTGACATTTTGAAAAAAACTTTGCAAAAAACCTTGCAGGCGAAAAAGATTGTTCGGCACTATATATTTTTAGGCAAATTTTTATCGTGCAAGTATTTTTTCAATGTTATTTACTCTTCTGTCCTGCTTTTCATCAGCGCCTTATAGCACTCCGTGCAAAAAATCTCAAACGCATAAAGCTCCTCCAGTCCCTCGTGTAGCTTCTTTCCGTCTATGAAGCTTACTGTATTTACAGCGAAATGGATGTGAAGATTGTCTGTTTCTTCATGCACAGAAAACACCACCTGAAACCGGCTCCGATAGAACATACTTATATGGTATGCAAGGATATATGCAAGCTCCGGCGTGACAGGCTCGTCCTTGTCAAAGGTTATGTAGAAATGCTTGATATGCCTGCCGAACATTTTCCCATAATACCTTTTTATCTGCATGAACTCTTCGCCTGCCTTTGATAGGTCAAATACATTCATTCCACCCGAAAACCTGTTCATGGCATTTCCTTGTCCTGCTTTATCTCTCAGCACATAGTTTGTCACATTATACACACAGTTGAGGTTGCTGTATGGGTCATGATTATCGAAAAAGTTCACTGTAAAGCCTCCTCATCTCTTCATTGTAGTTCTTCCTCATGTCGTCATTCCAATTACACATAGGCAGTTCCAGCATATTGTATATTCCTGTAAGCGTTAAAAGCATTTCAGGCGTAAGACCTGTATGCCCATGTACTGACTCTGTCATACACTTTTTGACATAGCGATTTACAGAGAGGTTCTCTTCATCTGCCTTGCTCTTAAGACTGTCATAAAGCTCATCACTTACTTTGAACTGTATCACCTTTGATTTTTTACTGGGTGCAGACTTTTCCTTATATGTACTACTATGATTATTACACATCTTTTTATTATAATTATTACTATAAGTACTATTATTATAGCTATTACTATATGTACTATGGTATCTATCATAGGCTTTCATCTTATAACTATTCATATTCATTATCCTTTCAATACATTATTGTGACAGGATCAGCAAAAAGTATTACCGGACTGTGTCCGACACTTGCTGATCCTTGTTTTTTAATGTGATGTTATATCATTGGTAAAGGATAATTGTTGTTTTGCAACATTACAGATCATATATTACCGGGAGGTATCTTTTAATGTTCTGATTTACAGGACTTGTTTAGGGGAGTCCATAATCCTATACAGCACATTTTTTCCCATATTCTAAAGGAAAAAGCAATAGCTTTCTTGATATGAGTGTGATTATCAACAGTTATAAACAATAAGAGCGGTCGTAACTGTTGACATTCAATGCTATTCTGTGGTATAATAAAGGAAATAAAGGTCAAGGAGGTATGGATATGTGTACAAGAAATCAAGCTTTAGATATTTTCTCGCAAGCGTATAGGTTGTGCAGCGATTTGTTTGCAGACAAACTGACCGACGCATATCTGTACGGCTCCTATGCTCGTGGCGATTTTGACGAAGAAAGTGATATTGATATTCTCGTTACTGTCGATATGGAGCCCGCTGCTCTTGCCGCTGCCAGAAGAAAAGTATCTGCGATAAACAGCGAATTAAGTCTTGAACACGACATCACGGTTTCGATCACTGCGAAACCTTTGGAACAGTTCAGAAGATACTCCGATATTCTTCCGTATTACCGTAATGTGATAAAGGAGGGCATACGATATGCAGGCTGATGATCTTAAAGCTCTGTCTGATGTTCGCCTCGGTCACGCGCTCGAATGCCTTGATACTGCACAGAAGGTTATGGAGCTCGGCGATTATACATCAAGACGGGTGTATTTGACAAGGAAATGTCTGATACCATAACTAACCTGTTCGATATACGAACTGACAGCGACTATGATGATTTCTTCATCATCTCCAAGGAAGAAGTCAAGAAGCAGGTCGCCTTTGCCGGAAAGTTTGTTGCAAAGGTTAAGATATTTCTTGAAAATAAATGAAGATACTAAACATTACAAAATAATGCACCTGCTTTATTTTATATATTCGGAATATGTGCAGCTATGGGTCTTACAGGGGGCATATTCGGAAGGCCATTATAAGCGGAATGACCGAATTTGGCTTGACAAAAAGCAGATAGAAAAATGGCAGGATTGAGTCTTTCAATTTCTTTGAAAAAGGGCAGGCATTGTCCGCAAATGACAAGTCTGCCAAAGAACTTGTTTTTGACAGGCTGAACGAGACAGCTAAGCTGTCCCGTTTTTTCTTGTACTTCGCTCCTTGATATAATCCTCAACTGCGAACTTTGGTATCTTCCAGACGCTTCCTTCTTTAAAGCCTCCAAGGGTGCCGGAACGCAGTAGTTCGTAAACTTTGTTCCTTCCTATACGGAGCATCTCACAAGTCTCATCAATCAATCGTTACTGTCACTTATATGGGGCTCATATTGGAAGTGGAACCTATATGGGTGATGAATGTGTGTTCAACAGTACCCATATAGGTCGATATTGTGCTCTTGGGGCTGGTATACGTGTTTCCCTTGGAGATCATCCTATTCATAAGGTGGTATCGATTCACCCCGCATTCTTTTCTAATAAGAAACAAGCTGGATTTACATTCTGCGAACAAGATGTGTGGAAATCAAGTAAGCAGAAAGAGGGGAAATATGCTTGCACGATTGGGAATGATGTATGGATAGGTGATGAAGTTACTATTCTTGGTGGAGTAACCATCGCAGACGGATCGGTGATAGGAGCTGGTGCTGTAGTCACAAAAGATACTGAGCCATATGGGATTTATGTTGGAGTGCCAGCTAAAAAGATAGGAAGTCGATTTACAGAGGAAGAGATTGAGTACTTGTTAAGTATCAAATGGTGGGATTTAGACATGGACACGCTTTCCGCAAAATCACATCTGTTTGCTGATATAGAAGAGTTTAAACGAAAATTCGAGGGATAAGTGAATGAAGACAATTTTTAAAGTCTTTTCAGCAGATATGGTCGCGAAGTTCGTAGCGATGATTACGACCATTCTACTGATCAGATATATGTCTGATACAAATTATGCTGCTTACACTATTTTTGTGGCAAGCACTAATATATTCAACCAGATAGCTATAAGTTCTTTTGGAAAGATGTACATAGTAGATCATAACAGTTTGGAAGGAAAAGAGTCTACTTTGTTATCTGTAGAAATGATTCTTTCAATTTTGATTGCTGGAGTCTTTTGGTTTATACAACCGGTGGTTAGATCAAATATCTATGCACTTGTATTATTAATGGCATCAACTTGTGTGTTTGGATATGCTCGCGTTTTATATCAGCAACAATGTAAGTTCAAGGTTTATACAATCCTTGAGATTATAAGAGTTACTTCATTCTTGGCAATGGTTGTCGGGTGCTACTATATTGTCAAGACGGAATTATCAGCTATTTCCGTTATCATCTTTCAGACTATATCATTGATTCTTTGCATTCCTTTTCTCGGGAAAAAGAAAACAAAAATTAATCTGTTTCAAAAACCTGATTTTAAGACTTTTTTCAAATTTTTACTTCAAAAGGAGCAAATATACTTATTTGCCTATGCTGCTTTAATGGCAGTTTTATTGCAGATAGATGTGCTTGCGTTGAAAACTTGGAGTACAGACTATAATGTATCAACATATTCGTCAGCCTTCAAGTATTACAATATGATGCTTTTACTTTTGAATACAGTTAATAGTGTGCTCCTTCCGAAAATCTCATCAGAAGAAGATTATAAGAAAATCAAAAAAATGTATAAACAGCAAGATATGCTTTCTTTTGTACTACTTGCGGGAATAATTGTTGCCATAATAATTGCTCCGTATATATTACCTATTATTGATGGCGGAAAATATCCGGAAGCAATAGGTGTTTTCAGAATTCTTTGCGTATCCGCAATTTTATCGTTCTGGGGGTCTCCATATAACAATTTGCTGATCAAGGAGAAGAAGTACTTTAGCATTTGTATAAGGTTTATTATCGGCATCGTTGTGGCAATTGCAGGAAACTACGCGCTTATTCCAACAGTGGGAGTAAATGGTACGGCTATAATCACACTGACATCATACGGAATTGTAAATCTCTCTTCCAGGGTTCATGCGAAGATGATTATAAAAGAAAAGATAAAAGAGGCAGCGCCTGATACATCATCCCCATATTCATCCTCTAAGGCAGGAGCAGATCTTTTGGTTCTTGCTTATCACCGTACCTATGGCTTGCCGGTTACGATTTCTCGTTGTAGTAACAACTATGGCCCTTTTCATTTTCCAGAGAAACTCATCCCTTTGATGATTGCTAATGCCTTGGCGGACAAGTCCCTTCCTGTTTACGGTGAAGGAATTAATGTTCGTGACTGGCTGTATGTGGAGGATCATTGTAAGGCTATCGATTTGATTATACACAAAGGAAGAATCGGTGAAGTTTACAATGTAGGCGGTCATAACGAGATGAGAAACATTGATATAGTGAAACTCATCTGTAAAGAACTTGGAAAGCCGGAAAGCTTAATCATTTTTGTGACAGACAGAAAAGGTCACGATATGCGTTACGCTATTGATCCTACGAAGATTCATAATGAGCTGGGGTGGCTTCCAGAAACAACCTTTGAAGATGGTATAAAAAAGACGATAGCTTGGTATTTGGATAATAGGAGCTGGTGGGAAGAAATAATCAGCGGTGAATACCAGAATTATTACGAAAAGATATACGGGAACAGATAATTGTGTCGAAACAGGGAGAAAGGCTTACAATGAAGAAATCTGTAGTAATAACAGTATTATCGCTATGTCTCAGTATTCGCGGTGGAGTTTATGTTGTCCCGAAGGTTCTTTCACGTTTAAATGGCACATCAAACGCCGAAACTATAAGTACGATGCAAAGTCATCAACATTTAAGTTAAGCACCTTAGAAGCTGACGTTGTATTTCTTGGAGATAGTATTACGGCCTATATTGATTAGAACGAATTCTTTCCATCATATAATCTTTTGAATCGCGGTATTGAAGGAGATACCTGGGGGTACTGCGTAGGTTAACAAAGTAACAGAAAGAAATCCTATTATTCTCGTATTAATGGTTGGGATTAATGATGTTGCATCAGGATCTTCTTTAAGTGAAATATTACAAACTGCAAAACAAACAGTTGATGCAATAGAGGCTGAGTTGCCGGATACACAATTTGTTTTATGCGATATTTTACCCTCACCACAGTGTTCGTTAAATGTAATCCAAGAAGTAAATGATGGCTTTGCAGAAATATGTGAGGGGAATGAAAGTGTTTCTTATCTACCGCTTATGTAGCTATATATGAACTCAGACGGAACAGTAAACACTGAATTGTTTAGTGAAGATGGCATTCACTTAAATGGTAGTGGATATAGTATTTGGACGGGTGTGTTAAGAAAGGGTCTGTCAGAATAAAACTGTTAGGTGTTAATAATGCCTGGAGGAAGAAAAGTAAAAGAACTTACAGACGAAGTTGAAATCTGTTTATGGAATAAGATAGTCTTCCATGCCGGTGAAGTGTTCACGACATCTGGGAAAGCAAAACTACTAGGTATTACGTTTACCTATGAAGTTCGTGGAGCAGAGTTGTTTTTATCAACAAGAGAGAAATCAATTACACGATCGACATTAGTAAAGGCATCCCATAAATCATTAGAATTAGAAGGCAATGTAGCAGGATCTGAGACACTTGGTGGATATGGGAGTTCATACATATAGGCGATATTCAATAAGATAGGAGTTATCCAGTGAAAGACCTCTGCATCCGCTGTAATAAGCCAACACCCTACGATCAATCTACACCCATAACTGTCCGCAGATATTTTGTTGAAGGTTCCGGACAGTTATGTCCTGAATGTTATAGAGCAGTTTATGGTGCCCCAACTGTGACCATCGAAGATCATAGTAAGAAATCAAACCCTACAATTCGGGACAATTTCTAATCCATTATGTGGTTATCCACTTCCTGATAAGGAACCAATAGATGAAAATCTATTCATTGAGATATAGGAGATGCTGATATGGCAATGATAGGCAATGCTGAAGAACAATTCTATCAAATTCTTAAAGATCATATAGCAAAAGGCGTCGTAGCAGATAATTTGGAGATTGGTTTTAATGGCAATGTAGATTTCTATGAGCTTTGCAAAATGTATGCTGATGTCGGTTTGAATGCACCAAAGTGGAAATCAAAGGATGGATTACATATTGAAGCGTCATTTCAATTTGAAGATATGGATAGAGTAGTTGATACTACTGTAGCTTTTATAAAACAATATGAGATAACAAACACAGATTCATTATTTGAGATTATAAGGGTAATGCATCCGTATGCGGTAGAATGGAACGATAATCGACCTCGGTCAACAACTACATTGAAAGATGATAGTAACAGATATACGCCTCGTGTGGGAAATTATACTGTTTTTTCGCAGTTGCCAGAAGACCTATTCAATGAGATAAAAGAAGCAGTTATTTCAGGCAAGAAGAACTGGTAATCTTCAAACATTAAAAATCACTCCCCGGCTAATATTGCCGGTGAATCATAACACTGATTATATTATAAGCCGAAAAGGAGAATAAACCATTATGAAAAGAGTAATGCTGGTCTTTGGAACCAGACCAGAGGCAATTAAAATGTGTCCACTGGTAAACGAATTAAAGAAAAGAGAATCCATCCAGACGGTCGTTTGTGTAACCGCACAGCACCGTCAGATGCTGGATCAGGTTCTTGAAACCTTCGGTGTTAAACCGGACCATGATCTTAATATCATGAAGGACCGCCAGACGCTGTTCGATATTACTACGAATATTCTGAATGGCATAAAGAATGTTCTTGAAGAAGTAAAACCAGATGTTGTTCTTGTTCATGGTGATACATCAACTACATTTGTTACTGCGCTTGCTTGCTTTTACTTACAGATCCCGGTTGGTCATGTCGAGGCAGGACTTCGCACATATAACATATATTCTCCATACCCGGAAGAATTTAACAGACAGGCTGTTGGAATCGTCTCTCAATACAACTTTGCACCTACACAACTTGCAGCAGATCATCTATTAAAAGAAGGCAAGAATCCCAATAGCATATTTATTACCGGAAACACTGTCATTGATGCTATGCAGCACACTGTAAAAAAAGACTACACTCATCCGGAGTTGGAATGGGTAGGAAATGATAAGCTGATCTTCATAACTGCACATAGGAGAGAAAACCTCGGTGAACCTATGCATCATATGTTCAGAGCGATTCGTCGTGTGCTCGATGAACATCCTGATTGTAAAGCCGTCTACCCTATACATATGAATCCAGTTGTGCGCCAAGCCGCCGATGAAGAACTTGGCGATTGTAAACAAATCCATATCATAGAGCCCATTGAAGTTTTTGATTGCCATAATTTTGAAGCACGGTCTTATCTTTGTCTTACTGATTCGGGCGGAATCCAGGAGGAATGTCCTTCTTATGGAGTACCGGTACTTGTAATGAGAGATACCACTGAGAGACCGGAAGGTGTAGATGCCGGAACACTTAGGTTAGTCGGAACTGATGAGGAAACTATTTACAAGGCATTTAAGCTTCTTCTTGAAGATAAGGAAGAATACAATAAAATGTCTCATGCTTGTAACCCTTACGGTGATGGACATGCTTGTGAGAGAATAGCAGATATTCTTGAAGGTAAGGAATATACTCCGTGGGATTCTAAAGCGAAATAATATATTGTAAGAAAGGTTAGAAAGATATGTGCGGAATAGTAGGTTTTACAGGCACCCACCAGGCAGCCCCCATACTGCTTGACGGGCTCTCAAAACTCGAGTACAGAGGCTACGACTCAGCGGGTCTTGCTGTCCGTGACGGCGAAAAGGCGGCGGAAGTAGTTAAGGCAGTAGGCAGACTCAAAAACCTTGCCGAAAAGACAGACGACGGTAAGGCGCTTCCCGGCACCTGTGGCATAGGTCATACACGCTGGGCGACTCACGGCGAACCGTCGCAGACAAATGCCCACCCCCATGTTTCTGGCAACTGCACAGGTTCGGGCTCCGGCAAAGTGGAATCCGAGGTAGTCGGTGTTCACAACGGCATCATCGAGAACTACAAGGAGCTCAAGCAGAAGCTCGAACACAATGGCTATGCTTTCTACAGCGATACCGATACAGAAGTTGCAATCAAACTCGTTGATTACTACTATAAAAAGTATCTGCATGATCCCATTGATGCGATATCCAAGACAATGGTTCGTGTTCGAGGATCGTATGCTTTGGAACTGATGTTTGCTGATCACCCCGGTGAGATATGGGTTGCCCGCAAGGACAGCCCCATGATTATCGGTGTAGCGAATGGCGAAACATACATCGCCTCCGATGTTCCTGCAATTCTCAAATATACCCGCACTGTATATTACATTGACAATCTCCAGTGTGCGAAAATAACCCCCGGTGAAGTTCATTTCTATGATCTAAACGGCGATGAGGTAACTATCGAACCCACAAAGATCAAATGGGATGCAGAAGCTGCCGAAAAGGGCGGCTACGAGCATTTCATGATAAAAGAGATACACGAGCAGCCTAAAGCTGTCGGTGATACTCTCAATTCCGTCATCAAGGAAGGTAAGATAGACCTCACAGAGATCGGACTTTCAGATGAGCAGATCAAGGAAATCTCCTCGATCACAATGGTAGCCTGCGGTTCCGCATGGCACGTCGGAATGGCTTGCCAGTATGTCATAGAAGACC
>Ga0256405_10002982_pt1 | contig 36548 bp, 46 predicted proteins | sample RumenRJG_02DNA_FD_189096 | JGI IMG/M metagenome (GOLD analysis project Ga0256405, IMG submission 189096) | Bovine rumen microbial communities from Lethbridge, Alberta, Canada - RJG_02 | ecosystem: Host-associated > Mammals > Digestive system > Stomach > Rumen | place: Canada: Alberta...
AAACCATTCTGGTTTTGCTACATCGTACTTTTCCACCCAGGCATTGAAGATCGCCGTGGCCGTCCAGTTGCCGTGCAGATCCGAGAAGTAATACTCCGCCAATTTCAGGATCTCTGTCCGCTCCTCCGGATAGTCCGCAATCATCATGAGAAGCTGCGTCCGCAAGGCATCCTTCTCGGCAGTCTTCTGGTTGGCCTCGATGTCCGTCAGCTTCGCCTCGATCTTTGTGAGCCGGCTCTTCCGGTTGGTGAATGCTGTGAAGATGGCTGAGATCAGTGTCGACAGCGCCCCGCTGCCGATGATGGCTATTACTATAGTTTCGATCATTTCCCGCTCCTTAATAAAAGGGCGGCCCTAAGGTCGCCCATATTTCTGCCGGCATAGCCGGTTGTTTATGTGGTTTGGTTTTAGCTTATGCGCTCGATGAGCAGATATGTTGAATTATGGTTAGGTGTTACTGTACCTACGGCAGAAACCGTTCGAGACGCGAGATACACAATCTGCCCCGCCGTGATACTGACTAGCTTCGGCCCGCACTGGATGCCCTTGCCCGTTGTACCGCTCGACGGATAAAGAACTCCAACTTCCTCTGTCGAACCCACTTTGACATATACACCAATGCTCGTCGTGCCGCTTGCTGGTGTTATATAGGCAGAACCGGTTACTCTGTAGACACCGGTTTGATTGACCTTTACGCCACCAGAAGAAATCGTGAAGTCCGAATTAGGTTCGTAACCCAAAGCCTTTGTCGCAAGCGTAATGTTAGTGACGGAAGTTCCGGATGCCTGTGAGGACGCTGTGCCTTTGGCTTGGCAGAAGGGACCGTGAGCGCCGCTCGCAGCAAGGACCTCACCTTCTGTGCTGACGGTCATGGCATTTGATCTGTGAAGGTCTGACGTTCCGTTGCCGACTATCAATAGACTTGTATTGTCAGAGATATTAAAGATCCCCATAGCTGTTTGGGCATATCCTTTTGCTTTTGTGAAATAATTCTGAGCGTGTGAAGCAAAACCGTCAGCTTCAGAGAACATCCCTTCTGCGTGAGAGTCCTGACCTGTGGCTCTGGTGTTTTCCCCTTCAGCGTGTGATGCCTTCCCGCCAGCATAAGAATATATACCTTCTGTGTGTGAGCTGTCTCCTGTCGCATAGGTACTGTAGCCTTCGGCAAAGCTCATTGGTGCCGGATTCTCTGAGTCGCCTCTTACACCGGCAGTATATGCTTTTGCAGCGGAATCGTTTGTCGTATAGTTAACAACGATAACCGCTCCGCCGTGCGGAACAGTTGTGAATTGTATCGTTGTTCCGCTAAATGAATATTCGGAACTTGGCACCTCGCTTCCGTCTATGGTTATCGACTCTATACTGCTTATCGTCAAGAACAATTCGAAACTCTGAGTCTCACCATCACCCAAGAATGATGTCTGTAACGATGCATATCCCGTGCTGTCTCTCAGATCACTAATATAGAAATACTCATCTCCTTCAGCATCGATCAGTTTAAGAGAATGATAGTCTATCTCTGCACGCGTTTGGGTACTTTTGCCAAGGACGACTTTCTCCCCAAAACTTGCCACCTGCGCCCCGCTCTTGTAGACCTGCATGCCGTCGGAGTTGACATTGGCGAAATTAGTCCCATCGCCGAGCCTCAACTCTGAATCGGTCAGTTGCATCTTCTCGACATTATTACGGTACATCGCAATCTTGGAAGAATTAACCTGGACATAATCCGTTGTATCATTGGCATTATGGACTTTGATGCCGTTGGTGCCATCGATGTACGTGATATACTGCGTCACCTGTTGTTCTTCTGAAGTGACGTATGGTCCTTTATATTCTCCCGGATAAACGGAGATCCGGACTTCGCAGTCTACCGTCGCTCCGACCCCGCATCTTACGGTGAAGACCGAAAGCCCACCCACATTGCTTGCCAGACCGCTTGTCCAGTGGGATGACCCTGATGCTTCTGAAAGCTTGACATATCTCTTGGTATAAATAGAGGCTCCCGCCGGAACGTCATTGATGAAGTTAACGGATGAAGACGTCCCTTTCCCTTCAAGGTTCTTGTATATCGTACCGCCCCAGAACTGCCGGTTGTTCGTCTGTACGAGATAAAGGTCTGTTCCGGTAGCTGTCCCTGTCGAATTATTATTCCTGCACTCAACAAGGAACGTGTAATACTTGCCCTCATCGACTAACGGAGACGGAGGCGGACTGAAGTCGCACCTCACGATGGCTGTGCCAGATGTATTATCGCACTGAACCCGCAGCCAGCCGTCTTTCATCGGTGTGAAAGTGTATTTGCTGATACTGCTGACATTTGTAAACCGCCAGTACGGATTCGATGTATTAAAAGGCGTTGCGCTGAAGAATGAAGACAGATTCGGCTGCGGAGACTGATCTTCAGGTGCAGGCGTCCAGTCGGTAGCTTTATCGCCAATCTCGAGCTTGATGTTGCGGATGTAGAAAGTCGCCCCGGAAACTGCTGATTTTGTTCCCCATAATCGCGAAAGATTAGTATAGGCAGTGCTGCTTCTCGGCATTATCATTACATATCTGGCCCATGACGTCGTTAATGTTGCCGCTTTGGCCACGTAATAATTAAAGCCTATTTCACTGCTTACCGTCGTCCTTATGTGCATACCGAGCTTCACGCCAGCAACGGTGGATTTTGCTTCGAACGACAAAAGCAGCTCAGTTACAGAAGGGTCATTAACAATAGTTTTCCCATAATCTGAAAGTTCCCAGAATACGTTCTGCATTGCAGCGGATGTTGTTTCCGTTGTATCGAACACCTCAGAACTAGTGCACAAGGCGAGATTCCTTCCGCCGACTTGCAGGTTGTCAAGGTTCTCCTGAACAGTGTTAATGTCTGCTGACACATCCTCTGGCGCGGATGTCCAGTCAGTAGCGACGTTGCCATATTCGAGTTTGTCTGCGCAGATATAGAGGACATTCCCAACAGTAGCGCTTAAAACATAAACATAACCGGAGGCAATACCACCCGAATGGTCGTAATTAGGCGTCTTAGTGTATGTATATCGATGCCATTCGGAATCTGCGATAGTAACTGTCAGACTGCCTGATTCCTGTTTTCCGGCCTCGGTCGAGTACATTGGCTGAAGACGGACACGATCACCGGCCGTACCTTTAACCCAAACAGATTGCGTAATCTCGCGTTTAAAAAGCGGCACATTGCTCTGGGCAAATCCTATCGTTGTATTTGCTGATGTAATCGTGACCTTTACGCCTTCAGTAACACTCGCTATAGGGGTAGACGGCAACGTAACATTTTCAACATTCCCTCCGGAGTTTGACTTGTAGAATGTTCCGGAGCCCCATCCTCCTGTTCCGCCGATAGTTAGCTTTGCTGTTCCTTTAAGTAAGTTCCTCCCGCCAACATCGATCTCACTGTTAAGCACATCAGACCGTGTAGTCTCAGAAAGAGCACCAATAGTGAGCGAACCGGATGCGTTAATACTGGGCGCGTTTAGCTGGTTAGCAGTTACTGTACCGGTGACGATATTGCCGCCATCGATAACAGTCGTACTGTCATCAAGAAGTACGTTCGTATAGGCAAACGTACCGTCAGCCATTTCCCGCTGTTCACAGGTAAACAGGTATAGGTACTTCGTGACGTTCTCGCCTGTCCCATTTGCTATCGGTGTTACCTTCGTCGACCAGTTGGCGACAGTCGTACTGGTGGCGGCCCACTTATTGCCAGTCTCAGTGACCCATGCGGTTGGCAGATAGGCTGATGTTGGAGCTGTTGAGGACGACGTCCTGTAATAGATCCGCTGAGTACGCTTAACAACATCTTCCGGCGCGGGGCTCCACGCAGAAGGAGACGATGCTTTTTCAACCATGACATTTCGGACGTACACAGCTCCGGAATAATAGTTGAACCGGATATTCGCGTTCATGACGCCCGTATATGTTCCGTCTGTACAGGTTGCCGGGACCTTGAAGTAAGTCGAGATATGCCCCTCTTTCCCACTTGCAAGGATAGACTCTATTTCTGCTTTTTGGGTCCCGCCATAGGAAGAAAACGGTATGCTAGCCCATGTCGAACCACCAGCATTCATATTCCCCTGTACAATAGAATTCTTAGTTTCTGTCCCCGTAGCGGCAGTCCCATCATCGAACTTGATGTCAAAACTTATCTGAATTGTATCATCGGCTTTTACTCCCAACTCATTGACAGCAAGATATCCAGTGCTTCTATCATAAGGAGATCCTTTCCCAAACAGAATGATAGATTCGTTATCCTTGTTGGTCAGGTTCAGCTTTGACCATTCACTGCTGGTTCCGCGAACAAGGTTCCTGCCACTGATCTCAAGATTATCAATGTCTTCCTTGGCTTTTTCAGCTGTCGTCTTGATGTCAAGAATATCATCCGTCACAAGTTCCAGCCGGAATCCGCACATATCGAGCGACGAGCCGGTGACTGAGGTGTTGAAGAAATAGAAATACGCCCGCTTATACGTGGTAGACGTAGAGCCTGTTTCGTTAAATGTAAAGGTCGTTTCATACCACGCCCACTCCGTATTTGTGACAGGCGTTAATGGTAATGGATTGCCGAACCCTGATATCGTGATCCGTATGCGCGGAGAGCCGGCGTGCTTCCTTGCCCAGCACCCGATGCGGTATGTCTGACCGTCGATGAGCGGTGGTGTATCGACGCTGTAAAAACAATAACCGCGCCCCAGTGCCGTATCGGAACTGTCGGTAATACGATATAAGTGTGTGACGTTCGGGTCCGGTGGATTGTTCTCAGCAATGAACTCACCCGTGATCGTCGAGTTGCCCGCATCAGATAAATATCTGTCTGAAGGGCCGTTGACCTTAGTGAAAGACGAGGCATAGACGTCCATAAGGAGATTGTTCGTTTCGGACGCGCCAGTGTCACCTTTATCTGCATAGGTATGTGCAATGCACTCACCGCGAAGAGTTCCGCTGTCCGTGGTCGACCGGTAAATGGCTGTATGAGCTTTTCCGCCGTCAGTGGACGTGCCAACGACTGCAAAGAGATCGCCAATGCGGCAACCATTCCGCAGGTCTTCTGTGTTGCTCCAGTTTGCGCTGTGTCCGATTGTTCCGTAAGTTGTCCACTGGGCTTCGGTAAAGCCATCTCTCGATACATACGCGACGACGCTGTACCCCTGCTCTCCTTTATCGCCCTTGTCGCCATATGTGGCGGCTATATGTTTGTCCGTTCTGGTTGTTGATGTCGTGCCATTATCGTCCCACGTCAGTAATTCATAATTCCAGACATACTTCTCCGATGCAGTTGGCGACACAACAGATGTCGAGAATGCACTGTCAGCAGGTGCTGTCGTAGAGTTATTCCTTGCGTAATACTCCGTAACAGTTGTCAGAGACTTGCCCGCGCTGCCTTTGTCGCCATAAACGGCCACGATGTGCTTAGCCGTCTTTGTTGTGCTTGACGTCCCGTTGTCGTCCCACGAAAGCAGTTCGTAATTCCAGACATACTTATTAGACGCTGTAGGCGTTGTGACAGTCGTTGAAAAAGCAGAATCCGCCGGCGCCGTCGTAGAATTATTGCGGGCATAATACTCGGTTATGCCGGTCAGTGCCTTGCCTGTATCACCCTTATCTCCTTTATCTCCCTTGTCGCCCTTGTCGCCCTGAGGCCCTTCTTCGCCCTGCTCGCCCTTCATTCGGCTCCAGGCATAGTCCTGATACCGCGTACTGTCTGCCTGCGTGGTATTCGTGCAGGTGCCGATATAGACTGCCCCATCGAACGGTGTCGTGCTGAACCCCTGGGAACCGTCCGAAGACGTGGCATAGGCAAAATGGACATAGTAAGTCGTACCGTCGGCGCCGGTCGGGCCCTGGATTCCCTGCTCTCCATCCTCGCCCTGGAACTGGCTCCAAGTATAAGAAGACGCAGTTGTCGGGTCTGTCGCATTTTCATTAATACAGATGCCGATATATTTATCAGGCACTTCGGACATCTGGCTGTCCGTCGGATTTGCTACAGCCGCATACTTGATATGGATATACTGGGATACTCCGGAAGGTCCCTGCGGTCCCTGGATCCCCTGGGGACCCTGTGTCCCCTGGATACCCTGCTCGCCCTTCTGGGCAATGAGCGTCCACTTTGTGCTGTCAAATGTCGTGCCGGACGTATGCGAAGACACGCAGGCATAGGAACTGCCGTTATAGGCCACAACATCAATATATGTTGCATTAGAGACGTAGGCCGTTGATTTAGCCCATGTGCCCTTATTACGGAATGAAGTGCCTGTGTTGCCCTTCGGACCCTGCTCGCCTGTTTCGCCCTGTGGGCCTGTCTCACCCTGCGGCCCCGTAGCGCCTTGCGGACCTGCTTCCCCCTGCGGCCCTTGAGCCCCTTGAGCACCGGTTTCTCCCTTCGGGCCTTGTTCTCCTTGTTCTCCCTGCGGACCCTGCGGGCCTGTGGCTCCCTGGATGCCTTCGATGCGTGTCCAGTTATAGATTGATGCGTCAGACAGATCCGGATCCGCTACGACGCGATTAGCCGCGATCCCGATATACGCCTTGCCGGCGGCACTGGTTGAGATCCCGCTGCCCTCCGCATCATCCGCATAAACGATCCACGTATACAGCGTCCGCGTCTTTGCCAGATCCGCATACATCTCGGCCAGCTCTGCTACCTTCTCAGAGATTCCGGAGCTCTTGATCAGAAAGTCCCCGAAGGTCGCGAAGTACAGATCATCCGTGACCCGCTCTTCTGTCTCCAGGAGACGGGCTGACAGGTAAAGCTCGCCGTTGTCATCAACGATCCGGACCGTATCGCCGATCTTAAGCTCTGACGGCAGATAATAGAGCTCGACCTCGTAGTTGATGGCCGGCTGGGATAGCTTTTTAAGGTTCGTTACGGCATGGCTGCACAGAGCCTGCCGGCTTGTCGTATCATAGGAATACGTGCCAACGATATGCCCGTCACCCGTACCGGATTCACTTAGGTACCGGCTCCAGGTCTCGAGCGCTGACCGGCTCTTGAGGTCGCCGTAAGTCTGGTCAATGTAGATATCACCGTCATCGTAAGAATACCCGATCAGATTGATCGGCGTGTTCTGCCCTTCCGGCGTACCGCCTGTGACCCTAAGGCACGTAACAAGATTGGCAATGGATCTCTTCTCGACGATCCGCTTCACCTCACGGCCAAGCCTCAGCTCGACCTCCGTATCGCGGCCCCTGGAGGCATAGATGTCGATATACTTATGTTTTATCTCCAGGCGGTCAATGTCGAACCGGTAGCCGATCTCCGCACCGAACTGAGTCGCCACAGACCGGACACGCTCGGCTGCCGTTGCCTCGCCTTCCCAGCCAAGCTTCCGGGACAGGTCCTCGATCTCATTGATGCCGATCTCGAATCCGGAATCGCGCACAAAGCGCTCGATATAAAAAGCAGCCGGTTTTGCTTCCGCAGCCTCATACGGCTTCACGATCTCGTTGAGAAGGTCAAGTCCCGCATCCTCGGCATACAAATAGATACTGTCCTTGGATGTGTCATCTTCCGTATCGATGATCGTATAGAACTCGCAGTCGCCGTTGTTATAGCGGAGAATGTAATTCCCAGCTGCACAAAGATCCTTGGCTTTAAGATGGGTGTCATCACTGTAGACGAGCTCCATCTCGAATGAGGCAACACCGCTGTCGATGTCGATCTTCTTAGCATCATGCCTGAGCATGAAGCCATCCGGCAGGTCAGTCGACGCCATGCCGAGAATGGTCATAAAACGGTTGGCAAAATAGATGATCATAGGTATACCTTTCGATAGGTCAGGGTGAACGTGGGCGCTGTCGCCGCCCAGTCAGAATAGAGGCATTTGATCGAGTTGACGCCCGGAGTCAGGCAGAACGTCTCCCAGTCATTCCCGAGAGCGCCAAGACCGTACTGCGCAACGTCGTTGACAGCGATCGTGCCGGAAGCACAGTTGCAGGCGATCACGTCGCCGGTCTTGAACTTATTCGGCACGTCCTTCCAGTCAGCCACACTGTACGAGTTGAAGATCACGCTGTCGACCGCGCAGAGCGTGACGGCCGGGATGTCCTTCTTTTTGTTGAAGAAGAATGACACCTCCGTCACTTCGTAGTCTTCCGTGCCGGCGACGCGGGTCTCGAAGGTCGCTTCGTTATAGACAGAGAATGTGAACTTATCGCCGTCCTTCCGGATGACGCATTCGCCATAGCCCTCCTGCCCGAACCACTTATTGTTGGCAGCGGCATTCCAGGTGATTTTCTTCTTCTGCTTCCCCATGACGTAGAAGTAGATATTGCCGTCGAAGCTTCCGGTCCCGCTCTTCGTGACATGTATAGAGGCGATGACCGTCTTTGTGCCGTTCACCGTCCCCGTCAACTCTGCAATGACCTCCTGGGCCATCTTGGCGCTGGCGGCATACATATCGAGGTAAAAGTGGAAATAGCAGTTAGCCGCTCCGACATGCCCGGCTGAGTCCGCAGGGACAGCCTTCGTCTTTGACGGGCCGAACCGCACGTCTCTCTGTGTGCTGAAGCTGCTGACCTCCATGCCGTGGGTCGTCTTCTTGACAGAACCCTGCTGCCGGTAGGAAGAGATGTCGCTCTCAAGGGTCGCGTTATTGTTCGTCCAGCTGCCGAGCTTGTCTTCTGTACTGAAGATATCCCAGATAAGCGTCTCCATTTTCGGGATATTCCCGACGTCGAGCTCCTCCGGATCCCCGACCTGCAGGACGTGGCCGTCCGCGTCGACGAAGCTTACATATCCAAGATCCGACGCGGCAGTCGCCTTGATCGTCGGATAGCACTTATAGGTACCGTCATAGTTCAGGGCGAACTCACCGTTTTCAGCAGTAGCAGTGTATTCTTGGACGGAATACTTGAACGGATTGGCGCAATAGATCTCGATCTTTCCGACAACCGAATTGGTTCCTTCGGGAGGGTCCGATAAACGCGTCTTTGTACCGATGAAGTATTTATCCGGCTCATCCGCAAAAAGAATCTCGACCTGTTCATGACTGAGCAGGCCGAGCAGTTTATTATAAGCATTTCGAAAAGCTGTATCACTCGACGCTATGAGCTGATAAGTTACCGTAATCGTACGCGGGCGATAGCGGCGTCCAAGGTAATCATTGCCATCACGATTTGACGGTTCATTCTCCCTGATCTCCAGCTCAATGGATTCACGGCCACTGACGCTGAGAGTCCTATATCCGGGGATCTCGTTTTCGAGATAGACTCCGTTGTAACTCATAGCTTCAGACGGCAGAGAAGCCGCCTGTGACTGCCCTGTCGTATCGATAAAGTTGTACATTATCTCACTCCGATCCTTCTGCTGTCGTATCGATTCTTTCGGTTCAGTTCTGCTTCATTCGTGGCAACCATGACTCTTCCAAGTTCACGTTTATCGATTTCAATAACACTCTCGACTACTATCGGTTTATTTGAGCCGTATGAATAGTCATCTGACAGACCGATATCATCAACAGGAAGCGATGCTGAAGGAATACGGTACAAGGACTGCATAGCCGCCCAGACGTCTTCTTTCTTCTTTTCCAGACCTTTTGCAAGGCCCAGGCCGATGTATCCGCCATCCTTTTCTTCAACACGTGAAGGAGAACCGATTTTTGCCTTTGCGACAATTGCCTGATGAGATGCTGCAGCCAGTGCAGCAGCTGAGGCCATAACAGTTCCTCTTGCAGCATCCATACCACGTGCAAGGCCCAGCCCGATCATGGTGCCGGCATTATACGCTCCATTGGAACTGCTTTGAAGTATCGCAACGATCTGATTGCCAGTACTGTTTGCGGACATAACGGCTATCCTGCCGGACGAAGTAATCGTACTGGCAAATAGCATCATAGCCATAGCGGCCACTGCGGGAACCTTATTCATGCCGGTCTTCAGTCCGGCCTCAACACCCGTCGAGATCCTTCCCGCTGCAGTTTTCGCATCACCTTCACCTTTATTAAAAGCGGAGACGATGCCTTTGACGGCCGAACCTGCGAGATCTCCCAGCTTTTTCAAACCGGCCGATACGACATTAACTGCCGTCTCCATATTGGATAATGAGCTTTCAGCCTTGCCGGCATTCTTTGCGATTGAAGACATCGAACTGCCAACGATGAGCAGTCCCGCCTCCAGTAAGGCGGTTCCAGCCGCTGCGGCTGTTACCGCAACTGCAAAAGCCGCCATGCCCACAGACCCGGTAAGGGCTCCTGCGCCGAGCACAATCAATCCGCCTCCCAGAACAACGGCTGCGGCACCGGCCGCAACTGCGCTTCCGGACAGCGCCAGAATCGACGTGCTGAGTTTGAGTATGGCAGCTGAGCTACTTGCCCCATATCTCGTCAAACCAGGCAACGCCCCCGAGACAATGGTTAGACCTGCCGCAGCCATAAGGGCCCCGGTTCCTACCATGAGGATTGCAGCTCCAAAAGCGAGGAATCCGACTGCGCCTGCCGTCAGGATCGGTCCAAGCAGTGCAGCGACAGCCATAAGGCCGGCTATCGCGCCGATCATACCAAACATAACCGCGATAGCGGTATTTCCTGATGCCGCCACCTGAGTCGAAGCTTGAGCCAGGATCCAGAAGCCTGCCGCGATCAATACGACAGCTGCGCCCATCGCCAGCAGGCCAACAGAGACTGCTGCCATCTGGGGAGCCATCGGTGCCAGAACCTGAATCATAGCAACCATAGCAAAAGCCAGTGCCGCTACGGCACCGACGAGGCCGAACATCACGCCTATGGCACCCGGGCCGGCATTTGCCAGGCCGATTGCAGCCTGGCTCAGGATCCAGAACCCAGCGCTGATCATGAGGATCGCAGCACCAAGTGCAACAAGACCGACAGCGTTTTTGGAGAGCGCCTGTAATGCGGATGATCCGCCTGTTGCGGCCGGTTTCATCTCTGTGAGTTTTCCCGTCAGTCCGCCAACCGGAGTCAGAAGTCCGCCGACCTTTGACCCTATCCCGCCGAGAAGCGTTACGGCTTTCCCGCCGATTGCCAGCACCGGGCCGGCAGCGGCCGCGACGGCAGCAATCTTAAGGATCATGCTCTGTGTTTCCGGGCTGAGATTTCCAAACCACTCTGTCAGTTTCTGGATCTTTTCCGTAAGCGTTGTGACAGCAGGGACGACGACCGGCAGAATCGTGTCCCCGATTGCGATAAGTGAATTGATGGCCGAGTTCTTCATTTTCTCCAGGGAAGCTTCCGTCGTATTGTCCATTTTGGCGAAAGCTGTCTCCGTCGCTTTAGCAGATTCTCCCATGGCATCAACAGCATCATTAAGTTTAGAAGCATTATCCCAGAGGACCGTTGCAGCTTTACCGGCCTCTGCGGATCCAAACATGTTTCCGATGGAGGTACCGCTCTCTGCCGCCTGTTCATCAAGGATTGATAAAATGTCAGTCAGTTCCCAGCCCTGCTCCATAGCTTCGGCCATTGTTAAGCCGCCTTCTTTGATGTGCTCTGTCCCTTTGGCAAAAGCATCCGCTGCTGTCGTCCCCTGTTTGCCGAGTTCGTTAAGCATGGAGTTGAGATATGTCGTTGTTTCAGCTGTCGCAATACCATTAGAAGTCATGACGGCATAGCAGCCAGCCAGGTCTTCAAGCTGGACTCCGTTTGCTTTTGCCGTAGGGATAACCTTGCCCATTGAAGATGCGAGCTGATCAACGGTTGTTTTTCCCAAATTCTGTGTGCTGATCAGAATATCCGATACCTTAGTGACATCCTCTGCCTCCAGGCCATAAGCATTCATTGCTGTTGTCAGAATATCAAGGGCTGATTCTGAAGAAGTGAAACCGGCTTTTGCCAGCTTTGTCGCATTGGAAACAAAACTAACAGCGTCAGCCGTATCCTGCCCGGCGGAGATCGCATCGTATACATTATTGGCAATGTCAGATGCGGCAATACCGGTTTCCTCAGAAAGGCTTATTATTTCTTTCTTAAAGTCTTCGATGCTTTTTCCGCCTTTGGAAGCGTCTGTATTCGCGATCGTTGACACCTTGGCCATAGCACTGTTAAAGTCTGTGGCAGTTTTGGCAGCAGCTGTACCAAGAGCCACTACCGGGGTCGTGATGCCGGCTGTCATCACATTGCCGACACTTGTCATGCCCTTCCCGATCTTCGATGTCGTGCTCTCAAAATCGCTGACAGCACCGGAAGCGGCGTCAAGGGTAGATGTAAACCCCTTGTCTACCGCGGACAGGATTGCTGATACCGGATAATCACTCATGCTTTATCACCTTACTTATGCCGTCAAAAATGCTCTTCTTTTTCTTCCTGGAGACACTTTTCAGCTCAGATTCATAATCAAAGAAGCTCTTAAACGTTTTGTAGATCGGCACCTGCTTCTTCTTGCCGGCAGGTTTCATTCCGGTCGCCCGGAAGTTCTGATAGGCAGCCATATGGATCCAGTACTTCCGATCCACGGTCCGCAGGTTATGGGCCTTCATTAAAAGCTGGTACTCTCGTGGCGTCATCCGATCAACTTCCGCAAGAGACCGGCAGCCCAAATACCGGAAGCAGTCAACAGCAATATCCTCGTAGATCTCACTTATTTGCTTTCGGCCATGAGCTTCGCTTTCTGTTCCTCGTTCATTCCGAGGATCTTGTCGATCGTCTTCATCGTCCCCTTCGTGGTATTGGTCTTTCTGAAAAAATCCAGCAGATCCTTCGACAGCGTCTCAACATCCACGAATTCGCTCTGCAGATACTCTTCAAGCATAGCCCTTGTCACCCTGGGCTCGCCGGCATATTTGTTTCCGCAATCGAGCACATCAATGATCGCATCCGGATTGAGGTCGGCGACCCTGGCAAATGTGTACTGAAGGCCCATATTGTTTCTTACGCCATTCTGGTCAGCCTTACCTACGACCTTCTGATCCATCTCCCTGATAAAGCCAAAACCGAAATTAAAACTGTAAACAGTGGCATTGATCGTCAGTTCAAACATTAAAAACCTCCTTCAAAAACAAAAACCGGAGCATTAAGCCCCGGTCTTTGCCGTGTCTCTGAAGACGTAATTCGCGATGTCCTGTTGTTCAGCTGTGACGGTCACATTACCGTCAGCACCTTTGCCGTTGATGCCGAAGGTAGTCGACACCTCAACCATATCTTCAGCATTGGAGGAATAGCTGAGTTCTGTCAGATACCCCTGGAAATACTTACCCTTGAACTGGTTCTGCTGATTCTGAACCGGTTCGGCAAGGTTGGCCTCCCAGATCTCGATAAGCTTATCCTCATCGAGTGCAGCTTCCAGCTTCGGGATCAATTCGCTTCCTTTGGTCAGGATAGCTGTGGCCGTGATCTCCTGCTCTAACGTGCCCGGTGTGCGGATCGGCCCATCCTTGGTCTGCGTTGTATCCGCGTCTTTGGATTTAGTGCGCTCGTTTTCTGTGGTAAACGCCATAATGGCCCCGTTGAGAGTCGCTTCATCTTCTTTGACGCGGTACAGATACACGATCTTCTTGCCCTGAATGACATCAGCGGCAAAGATCTGCAAATCAAATTTTCTCATGTTGTTTTTCCTTCCTTCAACTAAACCTGAATTCAACATTCAGAATGCCATGTAGCAACGGAGTCCTGGTCGTGGGATCCTCACGGATCTGCTGGTCGATTGACCTCACGTACCAGTTAAAGTTTTCTGCTTCTGCGATCTGGCGGCATACCTGTTTGATATCAAGCAGGATCCGGGACAGCGTTCCACGCTTCTCGGGAGAGTCGTGCCAGACATGGATCATCTGGTAAACAGTGCCGAAGACAGCATTTTTGTTGGCATCGTCGACCTGCTGTGACTCACCGAGATAAACAAATGGGTACGGTGTTCCGTCAGGAGGCAGCGGGCCATCATAAACGTCGTAGCCGGCCTCTTCGATATGAAGTTTTAACCATGTGAATAATTCCTGCTGCGGATCCATTATTTAATAGCCTCTTCGATATCTCTTATGAACTGATCCTTCTGCGCCTGGATGGCCGGCCGTACAACCGGCTCCGCATCCATAAATCTGGTGCCGTACTCTACGTACGGGGAATAGTTCGTCGTCGGACCGACCTCAGCAGCCATGCCGCCATTCCTAATGGTCGTTCGAATGCTCTTGCGCGTATCACCGACGCTGTACCCTTTTGTATAAGCCGTTTCCGTCTGACGCTGCATCCTTTCATTAAGCTCGGCTCCATTCTGTTTGACAGCACGCTTGACTCTCTCGATCTTTTCGCCGCTCTTCAGCGCATCCAGCAAAGCCTTTGTCCCCTGCAGTTCGATCTTGCATTTCGAGCCCATCTCAAAGCACCTCCGACACAACATAAGTGTCCTTGGTCCGCAGATGCCTGACGTAATCAACCGAATACTTCTTGCCTTTGTACTCGATCCAGTCGAAGTCCATTCCGTGATGATTCCGGATATGGATCGTAAGGCTCCCCTGACGGATCTTTCCGTAGATCAGAGTCATTGTCTCGGCCCTCGTGTCAATGACGGATGCCGGACACGGTTCCCTTGTCGGCTCTGCCCGCGAATAATCGCCGGTAGACTCATCATAGACTTTGGCTCCTGCCGTGACGAAATAGATCGTCTTGTCGTATCTCATATAAACCTCACCCTGCCCCGGTTGGTCGAGGCGTCGTCCTGGTTCTCGTCCAGCCACGCCTGGATATCGTCCATGAACGGCTTGAAGTCATCGTCCGGCCATGTCATCGTCTCGCCCTCTACAGAGTGAGACTGCAGGCCTTCGGAACCCACACGGTTGAATCGCCGGATCGACACCTCTGTGACGATATAGGAAAGTGCCTCAGGAATCGCACCGACACCGCCGAGAAGGTTCTTTAAGCGGCTTTCCGTCAAATCCATGATTGCCGTAATGAGACTGTCCTGTGTATCGTCTGTCAGCCCCAGCAGTGTCTTGATTGTTTCCATGGCCCCTCCTACTTATCGGCAGGCTTTTTCACTGCCTTCTTAGCTGCAGGTTTCTTTGGAGTCGTTTTTTTAACTTCGACCTCCATGATCAGCGCTTTGCCCTGGCGATTTGTATCGCTCTTGAGCTCGGTGATCCTATCCTGAGAGGGCTTAAGACCCTCTCTCGGATAAATATCGCCGGGATTGTATGCGTGCCCTTTGTCCTGCAGATCCGTAAAGAAATGCTTTACGATATACATGAGCACCTCCTATCAAGCACCCGTACTTGTCGTCAGCGTGACCTTGGCGACAGCCGCCTTGTTATCGTTGAGGATCCACTCACCGGCTTTACCAGCGCCCTGAAGGGCAACGCCGTCGAAGTCTTCGGACTCGATCGTTCTGGCCGTCTCGATACCGGTAAAAGCCTTGCCGACGCCTGTGATGTAGGCGTAGATCTGATCAGCAACAGTTGTGGTCGTGCCTTCGCTTGTTGTTGAGGTGCTCTGGAACAGCTCTTCCGGGATCTCCTCGATCACAAAACCTTTGAACTTCTCAACTGCCTGATCGTCCTCGGAGACAGTGCCATTCTTCGACGTGACCATAAGGCCGGAATCGACGATCGCACTGTAGATGTCCGGAGTGACCTTAGCGACCTTTGTGCCGACAGCCCCGATGTTCACAAAATATTTATGCAGTTCATTGAAGACGTCACCGACGTTGCTGGCCGTAATGGCAGCGGTCTTATTGATCGTCTCGCCGGCAGAAGCCGAAATGAAAGCGCCATGCTGCGCATTGAACATCTGCGTCTTTGCACGGGCCTGCAGTTCAAGTCGGTCTGCGACAGCACTTTCAAGGCTGTTGTTCACTGTGTGGCGGTCGATACCTTCATGGATGACCCAGTCCCAGGTATACGGGACATCGGTATCCGCATAGATGATCTCGGTACGATTGCCAAAGCGGCTCGTGCTTCCTGTGCCTGTGCCAAAAGCAACGTTCGCGCCGGTGTTATAAGCCGGAGTGCCGCCAGCTGCAAGACTGCCTTTAGTCACGACACACGCCACGTCGGACGTTTTGACCGAGAAGGCCGTGTCCTTGTGCTGGATGCCGTCGATCGCCTCAAGGCCGCCAGCGAAGAAGTCGCCGAAATAGCTCTGTGCACCGAAAACGGCCTGCAGAAGTTCTTTGAACTGTTTGGAATAGCTGCGTGCAGCCTGATCGTTGTTGTCGCCCTGGGCGAAATGCTGAAGGTTGATTGTTCTTTTTCTCATGATGGTTACTCCTCTTATTTCTTGTACTTGGCAATTCGCTTATCCATCTCGGACAGCTCCTTGCTCTCTCCTTTGTAGCTTTTTGGTGTCTTTCCTGTGGCCCTGGCGACCTCTGCCGCCTTGACCTGTGCCTGAATGATCCCCACGAACTTGGCGATGTTCGCCTGTGTGCTCTCAGCATCGGAGCCGACCACAAAGTCGAGGATATCCGTCGTCGCGTCGATCTGACTCTCCTTGAGGAGCTGCGAGGCTGTCCGGGCCAGCTCGGCACGCGCCTGAGCGGCTTTAAGCTCCTCATTCTCCTTGCGGAGCTGGTCGATCTCGTACTGCTCCTTCTGCTCGGCGTTCATCTTCGCCAGCTTCTCCGCCTCAGTCCTGGCCGTGGCGAGGGCCGACTTGTGCGCCGCATCGAGCTTTGACTTCTGTGTCTCCAGTGCCTTCGCCACCCGGCGGTCGAACTCCGCCTGATGGTCGCCGTTCTTCAGGAAGGTGTCGAAGTCGTCATCTTCCTTTCCCTCTTCGCCTTCAGCGCCGGAAGCATTGCCGTTTTCTTCGGCCCCGCCTTCTTCACCTTCTGCGAACAGCTGCAGGTTAAATCGTCTCAGGTTCATGTGCTTCATTCTTTTTTCTCCTTTTTCCGTGCCCAGCGCATTGCCTCAGCCCCACGCCATTCACCTATAGAATCTTTATGCACTCGGGATAGCTGTCGGCGATCCCGCAAATGCCGATAAAAAAAGAATCCACCAGGAGCTTTCCGCTCTCTGACAGATTCCTGTACCAGATGGATCTATATCCGTTGTCCTCGACGATCCGCACCGCGTCGGCCGTCAGCGCCCTCAAGGACTCCGCAAGGGTCTGCGTCAAAGCCGATACTGCTGCGCAGACGATGTCCTCGCCGGGCGGTCCATGCCGCGCGTGTCCGTTGACCGTGACGTGGTCAGGGCGGACGGTGATCTCGATCATTCGTGTGTAACCTCTCCGCCCGAGACGCCTGTGCAACGGAGGCCGAATTTCAACCCATCGATCTTCCCGTTCAGGTAAGCCCTCTCACGGTCTCCAGCTGCTTCACGGAGCTCCCGATCCTGATAGGCGTTCTTGGCCTGCAGTTCCTGATTCTCCATACTGAGCTTGACGGCTGTATTAAAGAGCTCCTCTGCCGGCAGAGACTGAAGTTTCTCTTTGATCGATTCAAGTCTATCATCTGCGTTACACTTGCATTCCACATCACACATATGCTTTTCTCCTTTTTTGAGCATAATAAAAGCACCCACGCGGGGTGCTAAATGACATAACAATACCTCGTATTTAGCCTTTTGCGCCAAAAATACGTCTCATTGTTTCTTCATAGTTCTTTTCTGCTTCTTTTATTAACCGTTCTCTTTCCTCGTCCGAAATTGTCGGATCATACGGAGGAATTACGTAGTTATCGTATTCGTAAACGGGATTGTCTTTACCCATCTCCGCTCAACCTCCATGCCAGAATTTCTAAGCATATTATACCATTGTTCCTCATCAAATTCAAAGCTTAATCCTAATTTTTCGTTCAATGCATTGTGAGCAGCGTCGCATTCTTCTTTTTCATAATGTTTGTTTGTGGCGCTATAAGTATACACCTCTAAATTATGTCCAACAGCCACGCCCTTGATAAACCCATTATCAAAGGCAGAAACGCCATCATCAAGAGATGGCGGCAACCCGCTAGGGTGGTTATGAATTGCAATAATCTCAAATTTTTTCTCGTGTGCTTCTTTTATAACAGCACGTGTTTTATCATCATGCTTTACCTCGTTTCTTAAGTCACAAGTTGTTAAACTATGAAGAAGGTCCCCTGTTTTTGCATTAATCAAATATAAGTCTTCATGAACAGTTCCATTTCGGTGCTTAAGAATTTCAACTGCACTGTTGTAAATAGACTCATCTACTTCTTTTATGCCTGTAATTCCACGGAATTTGTCAACGAAATCTGGAGCGTCCAATGCCTGTAATTGTACGGTATTATGATACCTTCTTAGTAGCCTTTCTCTTTCTCCTACGTCATCATATACATCATCTTCATCAACAGCAGAACTTTGCGTTTCTCTCGTCAAACTGTTTCTATCCATCCACGGCGCAGTACTGCACCGGCAATTCGGATGCATGGGCGGTGCGTTCTGACCGACCTGCATCTGCTTCACTTTGAAGTGCTTACCATCAAGCGGAGCGCAGATGTCACAGGCATCACCCAGAGCAATATACGTATACTCATCGTAGCCGTTCTCTTCGTAGGACTCCTTCTGAGCTTCTGTATAGACGCGGCTCATCTCAGTCCGCATGAGGCGCTCTGCGTCCTTCTGAGAGGCTCCGAAGACCTTCTGGATATGTCTGGCAAGTTTCAGGGAGCTCTCACCTTTGATCAGTCCCTCCTGCAGGACCTCGTCCAGCTCGCTCCGGAGCATGCCCTGGTGCATCCAGATACGCTGCGAGAAGGTCGCGTTATGGAAGGATGAGTTGACAATCGTGCTGGCAGCTTCTCTCGGGTTTCTGACGGTCCCGCCGAGGATCCCTGCCTGCCGCACGAATTCTTCTTCCGCAGCATCTGTCAGGTGCTCCCTCATCGTCTGATCCAGCTCATCGAACCCGTCGACCATGCCCAGGCCGATGCTCGACTTCAGCATCTCCAGACGGTTGATGCTCATCATGGCGTTGTAGAGACGCATCTCCTCGTTGGCCTTGTCGGACAGGTCCTTGGCCGGCACATACTTCTCGGCCTTCTTCGCGTACTCAGCGATATCGGCTGTAGAGATCCGACGCTTTGCCTCTGCAAGTGTTATGCCTTCCTTCGAGGCGTAACGGGAATAGAACCCGTTGATCTCCTTCGTGGCAATGTCTGCCATGTTCTCATAGATCTTCCGGATCTCAGCGTTATACGCCTTCTCGTCCCGGATCCGCTTCCGCTGGTGCTCCGCTTCCCGTTTCGTCCAGTAATCTTTCCTTGCCATATGTCCTGCTCAGAACGGCATCCATCCGCTCGTTACTCTCCCCGTCGACTTTCTCAAGCTCCTCCTTCGGATCCGGCACAAACGACAGCAGACTGAGCTGCGTCTCATGAGACACGATCCCGTCGACTGCCTGGGCTGTCTGCGCCTCTTCAAGCCGGTTTTTCGGCAGGTTCCGTGTGAAGACGACGTCAATGTCTTTCCAGGCTTCTTTGTTCGGGGTGTTCGTTGACAGCGTGCAGAAAATCTTAAAGCCCTTGCGCAGGGACTTCTCAATCTTCCGGTCAAATGTCAGGGCCATGTTGCTCATGGCCTGCAGCTTGTAAGCCAGGGCCGTGCCAGAGGTGGCATTCCCGAAGGACTCATCCGATATATTCGCAACCATCGATGTCTGGTAGATCAGGTTCTCCAGACGGTTCAACAGGTTCTCCTGCGTCCCGTCAGCTGTCGGCTTCTGGAGGAACTGCACAAGGATGTCTTTTGCGTCATCCGTCCCGTAGAGATTGATGATCCGGTTGTCGCGGATCTTGTAGATGCCGTCTTCATCGAGCTCCGCACCCAGCACTGCCAGATAAGCCTCTGCAAAGGCGTCGACATCGTTGGCCTTCTCGCCGATCGTGTGGTTGTAGGCTTCGATCAGGCCGGCCACGGACTCGTAGACGCCCATCCGTTCCTCATTGAGGACCCATTCCACGACCGGGATCTTGCCGTACGGGTTCAGCTGCGCTTCCAGCTTGTTTGATGCCTCGAAGGGAATAATCTCATCACGCGTCAGAATCTCGCCGTAGCGCTTCTGCTTCATGCCCCGGCTGTCAGTGTGATAACCGTAGCGGACAGCAAACAGGGCCCGTCTGCGCATCGTGTCATCGTAAACGCAGAACAGGTTGACCGGCTTCTCGGCGACGACTCTGGTCTCGCTCTCTTCGTTCTGGTAAAAGAACTCAAAAGCGTGCCCGTAGACGCAGCACATCTTTACCATCTCGGATCGATGGTCGTTGATATCGTTCCTGTCTTCGAACCTGCCGATGGCTTCCTCGAACGCTTCGTCCGTGCAGCTCACCTTGATCGGGACGCCGTAGCCGTATCCCCGGAACGTCTCTGTGATATAACGTGGGAAGTTCACGGCCAGGCGGTTGTCCGGCTTCCAGTTTTCCTTCTCCGGTTCCTTGAAGACATCGTGGAACCCGTTGTAGAGGGCTTCTAGATACAGATATCTCGGGAACCGTTCTTCATGGATCCGGATGTATTCGTCGACCAGCTCCATCGAGATCCCGGCCTCGACCTTTTCCGCGTCACATGTCAGCGGCACCGGCAGTTTGTATGGTCTTTTTGATTTGTGCATTTATATGCCTCCTGCGAAGGTCTTTATCTTCGCTTTCCTGTCTATGATGAATCGCTCGAGGCCGTATCTCATGGCGTCCATGAGATGGTTGAAATCATCCACAGGAACGTTGAGCTTATTGCCGAAGCGGTCCTTATCCCAGGTGTAGTTGCTGATCTCCGTCAGGAAGTTCACGCACCTCGGATGAACGATGATCTCGAAGTCCTGGATCCACTGGATGCCGTTCTTGATCGAATCAGGCCCTTTCTTTGCCCCAGTAACATGCAGGCCGTAGCTCTTCAACTCATCGTTGCTCTTGGGCTCTGCCGAGTCTCCTGTGATCCGCTCCTTGCCGTAGCCGAGACGGATGATTTCCTGATAGATGGCACGGTTGGACAAACCTTTTTTGTACAGCTCATCATGAACGAAGATCTTCCTGTCCGACAAGCTCACATAACCGGCAAAGAGCGCTGTCGGGTCGTTCGTGTACCCGTAGTCGAGGCCGAAAGCCGCCTGCAGGTCGCCGTACCGGGTTCGGATATCCTCGATCGCAAACGCCTCCTCGCGCCAGTTCTCGTAGATCAGCCCCTCGACGATGCCCCACTCACCGCAGCCGGCCACCTGGTAGCGCCGCGGGTTACGGACCTTCATGTCCTCAAAGAGTCGGCGGTCTGACTCGTCCAGCCACTCGTTGCAGCGGTAGTCCGTCGTTATCGCGAGCGTCTGGTCATCCGGAGCATCAAAAAAACGAGCCTTCAGCCAGTGATGCTCGTTCCATGGGTTAAATGTTAAAGTTATCTGTTTAAAGAGACCGTCCGCGACTTCGCCCCTGATCGACTCATCGAGCATGTCAAAGTCGGCCTCTTTCATGATCTCGTAGGCTTCCTCGATCCACATCCAGCACAGAGAGCCGTCTTCAACTGCGATCGAGGCAATCTTGAGCGGGTCGTCAAGCCCCCGGAAGTAGATCTTCTGCTGCCGGCCGCCAGGCGCCGTGTAGGACGCCTCGAGCGGGGACTCCTTGAACTCCCACCAGGCGTCTGCCTTCAACCTGTGGACGGCCCACTTGAGATCCGTGTAGCAGCTGTCCTTGAGCGTCCGGTAGACTTTTCTGACAACCAGCGTATTGCTGCCCGGATAGGCCATCATGCTGGCAATGATCCAGAGGGCCGTCGTCTTCGATTTCTTTGAGGCCCTGCTGCCTTTGCAGACGCGGTAGCGGGCCCGGCTCTTCCAGAATCGGCCGTAGCCTTTGCCGACGATCTCCGGCAGGCTGATCTCAATCGGCGATATCATCATAACCTCTTATCACGACCGGCGGATCCGTCCTGACCCCGATCTCCTGCTTGTCTCTCCATCGGTCGGGACGGCGGTTCTTCAGCCAGAAGATCTGCGCTGTCGTATTCCCGCGGAGTGCTTCACGGAAGAGCGCGTTCTCGACCTCGAAATCGGCAACATCTTTTCCCTTTTTTAGGGCCTCGCAAATCTCGCGATGAGCATCTTTCCATCGGTAGAGTGTGGAAACGTTGATGCCCATATTTTTGGCGATCTGCTCATCCGTCAGACCGTCACGGGCCCAGCCCTCAAGGAGGATCCTGCCCTCTTTGGTTTTCCATCGCTCGTACTTCGCTCTCATCTCACATCGCCCAGTCGAGGCCGTACATGTCTATGATCGACCTGAACTCCTCGATGTCATGCGGAACGATGTAAGGTTCTCCGGTGTCTGAGATCCCGATGTGAAGCAGCTCGTGATGCATGAGGATCTTAAGCTGATCCTGCGAGAGCGTCGCGACATTCGGCTCATAAACTACGATCAGGAACTCATGAGGTACGTAGGCCTTATAGAGATCCGGCACCTTGTGGCACTCGGCGAAGATCACTCTTCTCTTGCTCTTTTTCGGCTTATCCGAAATAAGGACTCCGAAGGAGACTTCTCGCAGTTTCTCAAGGTCTTTATGTTCACTGATGACCTCATAAGCCAGCTCCGCAAAGACATCTGATTGTTTAACTGTTTCTCTCATTTTTTACACACAAGAAAAGACGCCCGCCTGTGCGAGCGCCTTTCCCAAGGAGACTCATGTCGTATGGATCTTCTACTTTGGTCAGTTTAATTATAGCAGGCTATTTTGTTGCTTTTGTTGCTTTTTGAAGCTGCCGTGTGATCCGTCTTGATATCCAGCTGTAATCCATATGCAGCGCCTCGCCGACTTCGCGATACGTCATCCCGTCCAGGAAGATCATCTCGAAGATCTGACGGTCTTCACTGTCCTCGATCGTCTGGATGTACTCCTCGATCTCGATCAAAGCCCGGATGGCCTCTGCCTTACGCTTTTCCTGCAGATGGATCAGGTGGTTGATCTGGGCGGCTTCCCTTGGCGGCTTTGCCTTAACCGGAATGTGGATCTCAACGAACGGGAACTCGTCTTGGGAAGCCTGCACCTTGTCATAGACATCCGGCAGCTGCTCGATCCGCTGGTAGAGCTTCTCAATCTTCCGAGCCAGCTCGTCCCTCTCCCGCAAAAGCATTCGGTATTGTCTCAGCTGAGATTTGTCCAAAGCGCATCACTCCTTGTCTCTGGCATCCAGATACTCCCCTGGATACTCATAATCTGCCGGTACAAATCTGATCCTGAAGCCGGCCTGCGTGATCAGCCGCGCCCAGCTTTTGATTTCCATGATCAGCTTCAGGTTCTCGTACTGTGATTTCTTTATGGTCATGTCCCTTCTTTCTCTTCTTGGCTTTCTGTCTGAGTCGGATCACATTGAGTGCCGTCTCCATCAGCTCCGGATCCCAGCCACATGCCCGTCTTGCGCTCGATGGTCGGCATCGTCTCGACCATATCAGCCACTTCGCTATATGCGTCTGCCCATGATGTCGTCACGCCCTGATTCCAGTCATCATAGGCAAGGGCTTGTAAATTGTCCCTTAGCGCGTCGGCATCAATTAGTCTCATGCTTATCACCTCGCATATATGATCCGCAGTTCGGGCAGTAGTTTGTCAGTTGCTCTCGGTGATGTTTCCAATCATGCATTGCAAATGCATCGCATATGGAGCACCGATGTCTTCCGAAATGTTCTGGCGGCAAAACACCATTTGGCTTATACCACTTCCCCGTCTTGCGCTCCTCAATGGTCGGTAGCCGCTCCAGAATTTCCCTCACGGTATCACCGTGCACATCGGTCGTCTCGTCCAAAATAAAACTGTCGAGAGCTTCTATCAGAGCATCAGCTTCTATCAGTCTCATGGTTATCACCTCTCATATCTGCTCCGCAGTCCTCACAAAAGTTAGGCAAATCCATGCCGTAAATGTAACGATCATCATCAGTAAGTGACGGGCATCCGCACTGATCACAGAAGAATTGCTTTAAGTCCCTCTTGTAAATCCACTTCCCCTTCTTCGGCTCGATGGTCGGAGCGTTCATAATTTTTTCAATCGCTCTACCTTCCGCAATGCTATCAGTTAAATCTCCGTCAATGTCTTCTATCAGTGCATCAGCGTCAATCAGTCTCATTTCTGTTCCCCCTCTCATCTGACAAGCCCACGTAGCCGCTCAACTTGCAACACTTTTCATAACCGTGAATTAAGTTTCTGAGATTCTGAAAGCTGTCCCAATCCTCGTCATTGCGGATGGCTTGAAAGATGTTCATGTCTATAAATTCCGCTATAGCGAAAGCCTCGTTTTGGGTTAGATCGCTCATTCCTGTCCCCCCCCTTATACGGTTCTGGCAATGGCATCCATGCGATAATTTTTCGCCCTAAACCGGACGAATCACCCAATAGACGTCTCCCAGCCTCTGTGGTCGGCTGCACTTTTTTTAATCGATGATATAGACCTCTGTCTGATACATGCCGAGATCGAGCGCCTCCTGATGGCCGTTCACAAAGATGTCGACCCACATGCCGCCTACTCCGCGGTCCTCGACCACGTATTCGTTCCCCTCGATCATCAGCCGTGTACCAAAAGGCAGGTCTGCCGCGACTGTTCTTCCGGCTGTCGGAGTGGTGCCGCTGGCTGTTGCTCCTCCTGCCCAGGCTCCGCAGCACTGGCCGCAGGGGCAGTAGAAGGTAATGGTGCAGGTTCCCCACAGGTGCATGGACGGTCCAGGCTCCGGATCTTCTCTTTCAGGAACTGGCTCGGCTGTCCGCCCTTCCTCAGGATCTCCTTCTCCGTCATTTTCAGCTCTTTCAGGGCTTCCCTCCTCTGCTTCCGGTTCATCCGATACCTCCTCTGCCTCAGGCTCGTTCTCTGTATCCAAAAACTCTGTCTGCTTCGCTTCTTGGGCAGCTTCATCCGCTTCGGCGTCGTTTTCTGACGTTATAGCCTCTGTCTGCTTTGTTTTTGGTACCTCCTGCTCCGTTGCCGGCTCGGGCATGACCTCCCCCGGTCCGATCGCTTCACAGCCATACAACTCCGCTTCGCATTCCGGAGCCGGTCTTTGAGCCGGCGTCAGTGTATCGCCGTCGATCTCAACTGCCCCGCAGCCTGTGATTATGACAGCTGTCAGCACTGCTGCTATCAGTTTTTTCATGTCACTCCTCCCAGTTGAAGGTCTTCCCGGTCACCGGGTCCTTTATAGAGATATTGGCCAGCCGATAGTCGAACATCCCGACGATCGTGCGGATCAGCTTCACGATGGACCAGATCCGCGGCGGCAGGTGCATGACTTTCCTTACAGCCTTCTCTGCTGTCGGGTCTTTATAGCCTTCTCCGTTCATAGATCACTGCCCGCCTCCTAAGATCGATCTCTGACTGTTCATCAGGCTGTACTTCGCGTATCCGTAGCGCCTGTCCTTCTCATCGACATAGATCATGGTCGTTTGTATCTGATGCCCGTCACACTTCAGCCGGCGGATCATCTCGGCCAGTCTCCGGCAGCGGATCGGCGGCTTTTCAGCCTGGCAGACCGTGACGGAGCCGTTTTTCTTCATGTAATCGAGGATCATTTCCTTCTGTCCCATTCTGATAACCTCCTTATGCCGTAATCTCCCAGTTATCTGTCTTCGACAGCTTCAGCTTGATTTTCCCGGTGTTAGACGTCAGGACCGCTTTGACGCCTTCATCATTGCTGACGGTGACGTTCCTGACACTGCCTTCCTGGATCGCATTGACACACTCATAGAGGATATTTGCCATCTCCGGATACTTCTGTGAGACGAGCTGCTCGATATTGCTAAGAGCCTCCTCCTTCTGAGCCTCTCGCTCACGCATCTTCCTGGCCCCTTCGCAATGGCAAATATACGTGGCTTCCAGATCCAGATCTGCCTGTTCAAAGCTTTCTCCGGCTTCGACCATATTCCCCTGGCCGCAGAAACCGCAGTAGCCGATCTTTTTTTCACTCATCTTCTTTCTCCTTGTCTTTCCTTCCCGCATCAAGAAGGCTTTTCTCGATCTCGTCGTAATCATAGCTGCGCTCCGATTCAAAGCCCTGTTTCTTTCTTGTGCGTGTACGCGCCGGAGGCGCTATATTATTCTTTTCTTTACTTTCCTTTACTTTACTTTCTTGAAGCAAATGGGCATTTGTCGGTTGCAAATGGGCATTTGTCGGTTGCAAATGAGTGTCACGGCTGACTTTAACTAAGCCTTTGCATTCCTCATCATCCAAAAGCCAGTATTCCTCGAATGCAATTTTAGAACGCCGTTCAGACAAAACTGCCCAGTACCGGCGCTGGATACCCCTAGATGTTAGTACTGACCACCTGTCAAACAGCCCCTGATCAAAGAGACCAATCTGCAAGCAGTAGCTGACAGTTTCCTTAACCGTCCGGGACCCAATACCGCCGCCCATCTTACGCGCAGTAGATGCACAATCGGCCCAGCCCCATTCATAGAAATATCCATTACTCTTGTATGCCCTTTGGCACAGGAAGAAATAAACTCCGAATCCGACCCATCCGTGGGCGTCAAGCAGTCTATCGATCTTCGTGTCGCTGTCAAAAATGTCAACCGACCAGCCGGAATAATCTATCCCTTGTTTTGGTCGTCCTGCCATCTTTACTTAGTTGTCCTTTCGCTCCCTTCTTTTTTATGTGCTAATGTATCTCAAGACATATCTGTCCGGGGATTTGTCCTGGAACCGCTGCATTGACATCAGATGCCGGGTCTGTCACAGTCACTGTTGGCACATACTCACGGATCAGTACCTGCAGGCCTTCGACCGACTGATAGGTCTTCCTGGCTGTCAGGACGCAGATCTGTGTGTCGTCGTGATAGGCAAGTCCATTGAGGGCATCCGCCACGACCTTTACGATGTTGTCCATATCCGGCTTCTTAAGCGGCTGGACTTCTCCAAGAAGCATCAGCTTCTGCTTCTTCAAAGACTGGCTGACCGGCGGCTTGAAACAGGCTGTCAGCTCCATTTCGACAGGTGTGCCGGCTTCCAGACTGAACTTGCTTCCATGCCGGCTCTCAGCTTCCATAAAGCAGCTCTTTATCAGGTTCTCATACAGCACCGTTTTATCCGGTGTGAACGACCTGGTGAATCCGTTCGGCATCCGCACGGTCCGCGCCCTGGCCTTGCCCTGAGGCTTGCCCGGAACGAAGAATGAGATCTCTTTCATGTACCGCCTCCATACTTGCTGAACCTGCTGCCCTCCGGCTAAGGGGGTAAAAGGGTGAGAGTTTCTTGCTTTGTCATAGCTGCAGCCGGAAGGCAGCGGCCCAAATGGTCTGTTCGGGACCTAAGACCCTATTTAAAGAATTGGTTATCAACTTCCGACGCCGGTGCGTCCGGTATCGCTTCCTGTTCTGCTTCAGGTGCTTCTTCCGGATCCGCCTGGTCGATGACCATTCCCTCGTCCGTATCGACGTAATCCGGAGCTCCGTCCTCATTGATGACAGCCATATCGCTCGATAGGCCTTTCTGAAGCTCGATGCTCATAATCCCCCATTTGCTGATGATCTGCCGCAACATCGTCTTAAGCGCCATCTCGTCGAAGTTCTGGAACCAGAATGAGGAATATTTCCAGAGATCCTTCTCCGGGATCCTGCCGGCCTGCAGATCCTCAAGGGCCTTGAGCCCGCCGTTCTTCTTGAATGCGAAGGAATACTTCTCGGCGTGGGCAGCCATCTTCTTCTTTGACCAGTAAAGTGTCTTCCGGAATCCGTTCTCATATTCGAACATGGCATAGTATCCGATCGTCGGAGCCTCTTCGCGGACAACATCATCGTCGATCAGCTCGACCTCGATCTCTTCGTTGAGCGGATCATAACGGACCAGTTCGCCTTCTTTGATCGCCAGGACATTCAGCTTCCGGTAATAACCGCTCCGAATGGCAAGCTGAATATAGCCCTTGTATCCGAGCTGGAACTGGGCCTCGGTGCAGCCTTTCTTTTTGTTGTTAAAGGGAACCATGTAGAACTGGCCGAGCTGCGGGGATGGTGATAAGTTGAGTGCTTCCCCGAGAAGCGCAGCCGACAGGATCGATGAGTTAGTGCATTCCTGCAGGGCGGGCGTTGTCTGAACCGCTGAAATGATCGATGATATGAACCGTGTGCCGTTCTTGCCGCCGACGACCTTATTGATCTGATCTTTGACGGCGTCCTGTGTAAGATATGCCGTAAGTCCGACTTTCTGTTTTGTCTTTGCCAATGAATTTTGTACTGCCATTTAACCTTCCTCCTTCTGCAAGATCTCGAGTGACGCGCCGGCTCTCTGGATGCCGGCAAGTGCCTGGTTGACCGCGGCGAACTGGCTTTCCTTTGCTGTGACTTTAAAAATGATCGTCACCTGCCGTTCTTCCGGGACCGCTGCCGCCGCCTCTTTGGGCTTCTGAGGGGCTTTGGCTGCCTCGGCGGCCATTCTTTCGCGCTCGGCCTTTTCTTCTGCCTCGCGGGCCGCCTGCGCTTCCTTAGCTTTCTGAATCTCAAGGAGCCTCTTTCCTTCACGTATGGCTGCGTTCAGATCCAGCGTCTGCTTATAGACTTCCATGGCCTCGAATTTGTATTCCTGAAGCTCGCTGATCGTCAGGACATCAGTCCCGATCTGGTACATGCGGGCTTTCATGGCCTCTTCGATCTTAGCCATGGTGACTGTCGCGTTGAGCCATTTCGGATCCCAGACAGCTTCCAGAGTGACGAAGTCCTGGAAGCCGATAGATTTAAAGAGTTCTTCGATCTCCGCTTTCTTGGCTGCCTTCTTGGCTTCCTCGGCGGCCTCGATCTGCTCCCCGATCATGGCGATCGGCTTATCAATCAGTGCTGTTACCTCTTTGACCTGTGCTTCGAACCGGTTATAAGGTTCCAGACAGAGCTTCTTAATGCGCTTACGCTCGTCCTCGATCGCCGTCCTGAGCTTGTTAAGGTTCGCCCTGTCAGCTTTCGCTTCCTTGATCTGGGCTTCTCCGACATAGACAAGGCCTTCGTAATCTTTGACCTTAGCTGCAATCTCGGCCTTCAGCTCCTCGTTATTCCACTCTATGGCTTTGACGAATCCGCCTTCCTGCGGGTTGTATATCTTTAATTCCATAACCTTTTTCATAACCTCCTTCAGATCTCCGGCAGGACCAGGGCCGGCTTACGGCCGCTGACGACGTACTGCCAGAACTTTTCCTCTTCCTCAAGCAGGATCTCGAGCTCGTCGGCTATCTCCGACCGCTCAATGAAGTAGTGCTTCACCTGTGTCCGGCGGTCGTCTCCCCAGTCGCTCCGAAGATGTGCCCTCAGGACCGCAAAGTCGTATCCCGTAACGATCAGATAATGAAGCACCTGTATGTAATAGTTGTCAGGGATCCGGTCATTCCACTTCTCACGCTGCATAGACTGCAGGATGTTCGTCGTCTTGATCTCCAGTACGCCTCTCCGGCCGTCCGGATCCGTCAGCTCACCGTCAAGGCTTGCCTGCATGAACGGATGTGCGACCGACCGCAGGATCCTGTTGTTGTGGTGCTCGACCCGGTATTCCGGATAATCCAGGGCGAACAGCTCCCGGATGTGGTCCTCAGCCAGTGTTCCATAAAGGACATAAGGCTTCTCAGAGATGTCTTCAGGAATGACCCGCCCGGTCTTTTCCTCAAAGAGATCAATATTTGTCTTATAAGGGTTCATGCCGATGACGGCCGAGGCATCGGATCCGCCTATTCCGCTGGCACGGGCTTTTAACCATCCTTCGTGATCAGTGCAGTCGATGATCGTATACGCTTTCTCTTCTGCCATAGTCCGTCCTCCTAAACGACCATGGCCATGAACTGCGCCAGGCTGACCTTCACATCGGAGAACGCGTCTTTTTTAATGCCGGCGGCAATAATCGTGCCTGCGAAAGAATTGTCTGTTACCCGGTAATTGTCCGGATGGTAAAGCCGGCAGTTCTCTTCGAGTCCCAGCAGGCGGCTTTCCTCATTGCTGACAATAACGAGATCCGGTGAGATCGTGACCGTTTCTATGCGGCCGCCAACGATCTTCTGAAAAGCTTCGAGCGTGTTGTCGATCCATTCGAAATGGGCGATTCGCCTCGGAGGCTTGACGATGACTTTGATCTTGTCCTTCTTCACGAGAAACTCCTCCCTCCGACGTTCTGCACGTAGATGACAACACATACTGCAAGGCTGATCGCGATAAGGGCTACCGCGGCAGCGGGATCAGAGTCGAGCGCCGTTCCCCCGATCAGGAATCCCATGACCCCTGCGCAGAAGATCCCGAAAAAGAACCGTTCGCGCATTTTTTGATAGCGCCGGCGCCAGTGCCGTGATACAATGTGTTTGTGATACTTTGCCCCGTTGTTGGTTGCCGCCACGCGGGGCGCTTTCTTTGCCTTCATTTTTCTCTCCATTCTGGGAACTGCTTCCCGTTAGTGATGAAATACTGGTAAGTGTTGTAGTGGATGAATGCGTCCAGGTTGACCCTGATCGGGTTCGTCAGGAATGTCGTCAGCGGGTAAGCTCCTGACTGTTTCATCCCTTTGATCTTCCGTCTCACCTCAGTCGGACACAGGTCCGCATATTCTGCCAGGTGCGAGACTGTTTTATACATTTCCGTCTCCTCCCCTCCTTTCATTCTGTTATCGCCGGGGTCGGGTCGTCTTCGGTTGCGAAGAGATAGTCAATAGAAAACTCCGACCCTATCGCATCTCTGATCTCAATGCATTCAGGCAATGTCAAAAATGCCTTTCCATTGAGCTTCAGAGATAACGTGGTCGGAGTCCTGTGAAGCTTCTCAGCCAAAGACTGTCTTGTAATTCTTTTCCTCGCCATCTCAGCGTCCAAGTTTGGATACAATGTGAACACCTCCTGTCTGAAGTCTCGATTTATCGTGATTACAATATAATGATACACGAATTTTCGAGACTGTCAAGAAGTATTTAACTATTTTTCGAGATTATTATCTTCATATTCTCAAATAAATCTTGAATTTTCGATATTTCTATCTTATAATATGGGTACAGCGTTGATTTGCAGCGGAGGAAATGATTATGAATGATGTTGAACTCAAATTAAAAGAACTGATTATTGAAAAGTATGGAAGCCTGAAACGCTTCTGCGAAATAATTGGCATGCCATGGACTACCCTTGACAGCATTCTAAAACGTGGAATCGAAAACTCGAATATAACTAACGTAATGAAGATTACCAAGGAACTGGGAATCGATACAGAGAGTTTAGCTGAAGGGGAGCTTGTTGATAAAAAAGAACTCTTTACTCCTCAGCCCACCACCATCGCCGCCCACTTCGACGGCGACGAATACACGCCCGAACAGCTTGAGAAGATCAAAGAATATGCCAGCTTTATCAAGACCACTGACAAGTAATGTGCATCACGATGTACACATAAATCCCATCTGGACAGACTCCTGCGCAACAGCTTTGTTATCATCTAATTGGGGAGTGCTCCTCAAGGAGATGATGAAATGACAAAATACGAAGAATTAGAACAGATCGCTTACGATCAGAAAATTATCATTCACGAAAACTGCGACTTCGCCAATGATACGGCTGAAACACCTGTCAAAGGCCTATTTAAGGATGGGCATATCTTCCTGGCTGCAGAGCTGACCCCTGAGGACAAGACCTGCGTTCTCGCAGAAGAGCTCGGACACCACTTCACTTCCGCCGGGAATATCACGGATCTCCATGTCATCGCCAACCGACAGCAGGAACAGGTAGCCAGGCTTTGGGCTTACAACCGGCTGATCGGACTTAAGGGCATCGTCTCTGCCTTCCAGGCCGGTTGCCAGAACCAATACGAGCTTGCTGAGTTTTTGGGCGTCACGGAACCATTCCTGGTCGAAGCGATCGAGAAGTACCGCTCGATCTACGGGATCTCAGTCCGGACCGGGAACCACGTCATTATCTTCGAACCGATACTTGCCGTGATGGCAGCCGTCTCTACCAATGCTGACACGCGGATCCAGAAGGCCGAACCGAAGAAGATCGAGCCAGCCAAGACCGAGAAGCCCGCTGCCGCATCTCCTGCCCCGCCGGTCGAAGCCGTCACACGCGCAAAGCCGATCACGCCGAGAGAAAACAAAAAGCGGAACAGCCGCCTTGACGCGGCCTTGGCCCGGTCATATAAACGGAGCCTGAAGGCGGCGGAAGCTCTCGGTATGGATTATGAGGATTATATCTTTGCCAGGCGGGATGCGGAGTTGTTTAGGGGGTATTAAGCAGTAGTGAGGATGTTCGGATAAGTGTTATAGTATGCGATAATGCGACATAGACACAAATAATTCATAGAATTTCGTTTGACAAGGTTTCGATTTGGGAGTACCATCATAGTATGAACATACCCTTTGCGGTAGTCCTCCCACGATCAGGGAAGTGACGAAGCACTGGGTATTTTTCTTTTAGGAGGAACCATGGATAATAGAGATATTGAGAGACATCAGGTTCGTACAGCGATCTTAGTTGATGGCGGATTCTATCGAAAACGAGCTAAAGCTCTGTGGGGATCAAAGACACCAGAGGAACGGGCTAAAGAATTACGTGATTATTGTTATAAGCACCTTCATGATAAATATGAAAACCGGTATTTGTATAGAGTTTTCTACTATGACTGCCCGCCTATTACAGACAATATAAACGTTCTGAATCCCGTGACAGGTAAAAGTTTGAATTTGGCAAAAACCGATGAATGCAAATGGGCGAAATCTTTCCTGGAAGAGCTAAAACATCAACGAAAGTTTGCTTTGCGGATGGGGCGATTAAGTGAGAATAAGACTCATTACATGCTTAAGTATGATGCATTAAAAAAACTATGCGCTGGAAAATTAGAGCCGTCTGATCTTACGGAAGACGATCTTTTTTTGAATCTCGAGCAAAAAGGTGTTGATATGCGTATTGGCGTTGACATCTCATCACTGGCATTTAAAAAGCAGGTTAACCAAATTATCCTCATTTCTGGAGATAGCGATTTTGTTCCGGCTGCAAAACAAGCTCGTCGTGAAGGTATTGACTTTATCCTTGACCCGATGCATTCCCAAATAAAGCCTGACCTTTATGAGCATATTGACGGTATAAGAACGCCAAAGTTGTAAGCTTCAGAATAACTAATATCAAAAGAACCGCCCCTGCTGGCACAGGAACGGCTCCGATACAAGTGGACGATATTCTACGCCATGCACCCCGTCGTCCGCGGAAGTAAAACATGGACCATGATTGGCATGATCGCACGCAGAAACATTATATCATGGTCCTTCCTTAAATTCACCATAAGGAGGGATTTTTATGTACAGCCAGGCATTGAAAAACGGAAAATATAGGTTCTTCGAGTCGTATGTTGACCCGATGACGATGCTCCGGAAGACCACCTCTGTGACGATGGATAAGAACACATCACAGACCCGCAAAGCCGCGCAGGAACTCCTCAGGGCGAAAATAGCAAGATACGAGGCAGGCACATCAGACACGAAGGGAATCACACTCAAGAGTCTTTTGGCGGCTTATGAGGACAGCGCTCCGGCGACACTCAGGCCGCAGACCATCGACCGGAATGTCCGCGAAATAAAAAAAGCCGTCGAGCTGCTCGGCGAGAATGTCAGAGCCGATAAGCTGACGGCGCGGTATATCACGATGGTATTCAATAAATGGGATGCAAAGAGCGTCACGAAAAACGAGCGGATCAAGCGATTCTCGGCATTCCTCAGATGGGCGTATAAAATGGATTACATTCCAGATGTGTCATATCTCTCAAAACTACCACACTATGCCGATGATCCGAGAGGTCGGCGGGAGCATAAGTACCTTGAGCCGGACGAGCTGACCGCACTTCTGGATGCCATGAAGATCTCCATCTATCATGACATTACCCTCTTCGCGGCCCTCAGCGGAATGAGAATCGGGGAGATCATCGCCCTCAAGGCAGCTAATGTCGAAGAGCGTGTCATCCATGTCGTGGAGACATATTCCAACATCACCGGCATGGACGGACCGACAAAGACGGACGGCTCGACAAGGGATATCTACATCCAGGACGAGCTGAAGGCCCTCATGGACACGATCACGCCCGGAGACGTCTTCTACTTCGAACAAGACGGCCACCGTGTGCATTATGACGCCTATCGGAAATATTTGTCAGAGACAGCGGCAAAGGCCATCTCCAGAGCCATCACGCCACACTACCTGAGGCACACGCACACCTCGCTCCTGGCGGCAAAAGGAGCCGACCTCAGCCTCATCAGTCACAGGCTCGGTCATGCTGACAGCCGTGTTACCCGCGACATTTACCTGCATATCACAAACGAGATGAGGAGCCGCGAGGAAGCCGTTCTGGACGGTCTGACACTCGTCAAAAAAGCGTAGGTTTTACGTAGGTTATTGAGTTAAACATGTACCAACTTAGTTATATGATAAGTCCGCATTTCCGCGGGAAACCGCGTATTTACGGGCTTTTATGAGCCCACCACCGGCATAATTACTCCCCGAAAATACCGTATTTTCGGGGATTTTTCATGCCCGCGTAGGTCTCGCGTAGGTTTTTGTATAAAAAAGTGCCCCCCGGCCGGTCAAACCGAGGGGCTAAGGAAAGAGGAAAAATGAATATGAAAAAGGTCAGATGTCTTTAAGGATGAGTTTCCAGTCGGAGTAGGTCATGGCACCTGTCGGTGTCCGCTTGCAGGCCTTCTGCCACTGTCTGATGGCATAAGCCGTGTTGGATCCGAAGACAGCATCCAGTGCGATCGGCTTGCCATCTTCGCCCTTATAGCCATTGGCTCTCAGGATCCTCTGGGCCAGAAGCACCGATGGACCTTGCTTCTGCTTATCTGGAACAGGGAGCGCCCTGAAAGGAAGCCCGGAGCTTAAGAGGCTCTCCCAGTCTCTGGGCCCGATCTCACCGGCGCCGTACGGGCCCTTAGCCAAATTGACGCCATTCTGTCGGAGCCGATCGAGTTTCCACTGTGTCATGGCGCACATATCGCCATTCGTCCATCTGTCATTCAATTCCAGATCCTGAGGTTTGCCGTTCTTGTTACTGGCTTTGATATCATAGGCTTTTAGGATCTCGGTAGCGAGGTACTGGGAAGCCCCAGTTGATCCGGCTTTGACATCCTTTGGCGCGAAGGTGTAGGGCTGATTCTCATCTGTCCCGGATTTGCCCCAACGGAAAATACAGTAGACAGATCTGTTTGCCCACTGATTGACCGGAGTCCCGACAAAGTAAGCACCGGCCTGTATTCTCTCGGTTGATCCGAAGTCGTACTTGTTAATCAGCGTGACGCTCCCGGATACTGTTACATCCGTCACCAGGAACGTATGCCAGTCTGCTGTCGGCTTGCTCGTTCCGTTCTGCTTCATCAGGACAATGTCGCCACGCCTAAGTCCGTTATTAGGTGACAGCTTCTTCCATCCGTGAGCCACTAACCAGTCTTCCATGTTGAGGACCGTGATGCCGCCACGGGGCTGATCGGTGAATCCGAGATCCCAAAGCGGTCTGGCAACCGCTCCCCTGTCGCATGCCGTGATATGGTCAGCGCACGGCGGGATGCTGTGGCTGTCTCCGTGAATGTACTTGCCAGCCTTGGCTGTCTTTGCAAATGCTGCTGTTGCGGCGATATGCGCCTCCACTGAATAAGCCATAGTCGTTTTACTCCCTCTGTCTAAGTTAATAGCAGTATGATGCCCCTCATAGAGGAGAACATCGCCCGGAAGCAGGTATTGATCAGATGTCAGATACTTGCTGTCCGTCAATGCAGAAAAGCCAGCGCCATTGAGCACTGACTTGAGATTGCCGGTATAGGCATCCGGCGACACACCCTGCAGGCGGCCGTCCCCGAGGATGTAGCCAGCAGCCTTAACGATCGCCGCGGCTCCGGCGGAACAGTCCGCCTCGCAGAGGATGCGGATGGCTGACGGGAAAAAGCCTGCCTGTTTGAGCCGGATCCAGAACATGCCCCGCTCTTTCTGATCGTAGCCGATTCTGTCATTATCGGCTGCCTCGCCTGCTAACTGAGCTATGAGGCCGCCGACGGCCGGATCTGGATGCCGCAGCACGACATTCCACGGACGGCTGTACCAGTTTATCCGCGCCCATTCCCCGCCGGTCTGGTCTCCGGCAGCTCCTCCTGAGTACCGGCCGTGCTCGTCGTGGCCGCTGTTGCTGATCATGTCAGCGCCTCGCTGGCAGCGTTGATCTTGCCTTCCATGTCCGGATCCTCATCCGCATCAGGATCATAATGGAATCCGATCGGGTTGGCGACAGGGAGTTCCAGCACATCGTTCTCGGTCGTATGCATCTGACGGACGGCGGACTCGATCAGGATCTCGATCTGCTGATCAGTTAGAACGAGTCCCTTTGCCGCAAGGAGATCTCTCAGGAAGCTCTCAACCATGATCTTCTTGTCGGCGCCGGCTCCTGTCTTATCGACGATCTGCTCGGCCCAGGAGACGGCCCATGCAGCCCACTGGGAGATCTGTTCAAGGCGCTCATTTCCGATCCTGGTCTTTATCCAGGGGATGACATAAGCGCTGATCAGTGCCATGAGGATCATGGTCAGAAGCCTTAAAGCAGTAAAAGTGATTTCATTCATGTGCTCTTCCTCCTACTTTTCTTTAAACCATTCTGGTTTTGCTACATCGTACTTTTCCACCCAGGCATTGAAGATCGCCGTGGCCGTCCAGTTGCCGTGCAGATCCGAGAAGTAATACTCCGCCAATTTCAGGATCTCTGTCCGCTCCTCC
>Ga0256405_10002983_pt1 | contig 36544 bp, 27 predicted proteins | sample RumenRJG_02DNA_FD_189096 | JGI IMG/M metagenome (GOLD analysis project Ga0256405, IMG submission 189096) | Bovine rumen microbial communities from Lethbridge, Alberta, Canada - RJG_02 | ecosystem: Host-associated > Mammals > Digestive system > Stomach > Rumen | place: Canada: Alberta...
ACTATAGAACAAACTGCTTGCAAAGTTGTTTTTAATGATAATAATAAGGGTAATACTGTAGGAACAAATAAGACAAATGATCTATGGGTTACAGAAGGTGAATGGAATTACATCGGTGGAAAATCCGGAACATCAGATACTTCTGGTTCAAAAATCTCTTCAAACTTTAAAGCTGCTACAGTAGAAGAAAGTCTTACTGTAACTGTAGAAAATCCACAGGTTCCTGTTGCTCCAACTGCAACAATTACTCCAGATTCAGATACAATTTCTGTAAGCGGTGCAATTACAGTAACATTCACAAACGGAAATGACACAATTTCTGCTGCAAGCGTAACAGTAAGCGGTGCAGCTTCTAAAACATATTCATATTCAGACTTCACAAACGATGTTCTTACCATTAAAGTAAGTGACCTTGGAATTACTGAAGCCGACAAAACAATCACTGTAAACGCAAGCGTAACAAACAGCGTTAAGACAGTAACAGCAACTCCAAAGGCATATACAACAACTGCAAATGCAGTTAAAAAGAATACATTTACTTGGGATAATGTAAACTGTTACTTCGTTCTTACAGACCGTTTCTATAATGGAGATACAAAAAATGATGGTAGTTATGGTCGTGTAAAAACTTCTGATGGGGTAGCTTCTTTCCATGGTGGAGATATTAAGGGTCTTACTGAAAAACTTGATTATTTTAATGATCTTGGTGTAAATGCTATCTGGATTTCTGCACCTTATGAGCAGACTCATGGTTGGACCAGTGGTGCAAATAATGGTTTTGCGCATTATGCATTCCATGGATATTATACTCAGGACTGGACATTTATGGATCAGGCAATGGGTACAATTGAAGAATTCCGAACATTTGTAAATGAAGCTCATAAACGTGGAATTCGTGTAGTAATGGACGTTGTATTAAATCATACCGGTTATGATAACTGGCAGGATATGATTGATTATGGATTTGGCGGATTCAAGGATTCTTATTCAAGATATAATCACACTGCCTTTGCTACTGATGGAAAATGGACTAAAGGAAATGGTTCAACCTGGGGTACTAATTGGGACACTCAGGACGGCTGGTTTAAATGGTGGGCTTTCTGGGTTAGAGGTTTTAGTGATAAATCTTGGCCAAAAGATAATGGTGTTGGTTATTGGACTCCTGCTGCCAATGTTGACACAGATCCTTTGAAAGGTAGCTTACAGGGCTTACCTGATGTTGTAACAGAAAAAACAGATACTGTTAATTTGCCGACATTCTTAAAAACTAAGTGGTACGGTGGGTCTAATGCTGTTACAGGTGGTACAAATGTTGGTGAAGTGGATAATACTACTTCAGTAGCATATGGAAATGAAACTGGTAATAAATATAAAGATTATCAGCTTCCTCCTGTTTCAAATGTTGATTGGAATAATAAATCTGGTGACTGGCGTACAGACGGTAGGGGCGCGCAGTCTGATTATCAGGTAATCTGGCTTTCAGCTTGGGTTCGAGAATTTGGTGTTGATGGTTTCAGATGTGATACAGCAAAACATGTTGATTTATTCCGCTGGGCACAGCTTAAAGATGCCTGCGAAAGCGCATTGGCAAAATGGCGAGCAGATTCTACAAAAGCTGATACAGCAGGTGCGAAAGAATGGAAAGATAAGTTCTGGATGGTTGGTGAAGCCTGGGGACATGGTAGCGGAACAAGTGATAGTTATTTTTCAACTGGAAAATTTGACAGCATGATTAACTTCAGCTTCCAGGGTAGTAATAATACATTTGGTAGTACTTCTTGCGGAACTATTCCACAGCCAACAGATAACGATGGTAAAAACTGGATAAATTACGCAAATATTGGCGCTTCAACAACAGATACCGACAGTAATGGTAACTGTAATAGTACTCTTTCATATCTTTCAAGCCATGATACTGGATTGCTTCGTCACGGAAATATGAAAGAAGTTGGTACAAAGTTCATTCTTCTTCCTGCTGGTATTCAGATTTATTATGGTGATGAGTCATGGAGACCATATGCTTATAATTCATGTGGTGACAGTGATATGATGACTCGTGGTGATATGAACTGGGGTTCAAACACAGACAGTGTTACTCACTGGGGAAAACTTGGTAAGTTCCGTAAGTTCAATCCTGCTGTTGGTGCTGGTAGCCAGACAACAAGTGGTTCAACTTATATCCGTAAGTTTACAAAAACAAAGTTGAGCGGAATTGAAGCAAATACAATTGCAATCAGTCTTTCTTCTACAACTTTAAGCGGACTTCCATACGCAAACGGTACAACAGTTTACAACTGGTACGACGGTAAGTCGGCTGTTGTCAGTGGTGGTTCTGTAACATTCAGCAACTCAAGTGCTTCTGAAAGTGCACCTGTGCTTTGTTCAGACCGAAATCCTGCTGATTACGGTGTAACATTCTAAAATATGATTCTGCGGCACTTGTCGCAGAAAAGGAATGCACGAACAAAGGAGAGAGCGGCAGCTTTAGCTGCCGCTTTTTTATTTTAAATGTGTGTTGCGTGTTTTTTTTGAGGAAAAAACGGCGTGGGCTGGGAGCGTGTTCTAACGCGCGTACACCCGGGCAAAAGCGACGGCGGTCCTAACCGCCGCGAACCAAAGATTTGCAAAAAAACAAAAGATCCAGCGTATATTCCGGCGAGGGCTGGGAGCGTGTTCTAACGCGCGTACACCCGAGCAAAAGCGACGGCGGTCCTAACCGCCGCAAATCAGAGTTTTGCAAAAAAACTAAAATTCTAGCGTATACATTGGCGAGGGATATGGAAGGGGCGCACGAAGTGCGCCGTGCCGAACGCAGTGAGGTACCGACCGTGAGGGTAGCCTGGAATAGCCCTTTGCGGATAAAATTTTGCCTGAAAAATAAAAAAAAATTGACTTAAAAAAAATATGTTTTATAATTTAACTAATAAAAAAGTAATGAGCTTATCAATTTTTATTACCATTAAACTTAGAAAGTTGTTTGTGCAACAGAATTAAGGGGTTATGTTATGCTTAGAAAGTTTTTTCTGAGTCTGGTTGCCGGGTTCTGTGTCTTTAGTGCAGTTTTGGGCTGTTCTAATGAAATTTCTTCTCAAAATGATTTAGTTTTGATGCTTGCTCAGGGCGGATCAGGCAAAAAAAGTGCTGTTGAGTATGGTAGTATTTCTATTGTGCCTGATGGTAACCGTTCGCTGAATGCGGAAGACATTACGAGTGCTTCGGTTACGGTAAGCGGTTATGGAATCAGTGATATTTCTGGTACTGTTATTATGAGTGATGAAGCTGGCAAAGGCTCTGCAACTGTAACCGGAATCCCTGTTGGTCGCCGGGTTGTAACAATTACTTCAAATGTTACTGGTGCGGTTATGCGTGCGGTAGTTGACGTAAAAGCTGGTTCAAATTCTGTTACTGTAAACTGGAACACTACTGCTGTTGGAAACGTTTACTATTATCTTATTAAAACAAAGAAAGTTGAAATTGCTGGTATTGAAGCATCTGCTTTTTCCAGCGCTATTGATACAAATGTTCATCCTTCTTTGATTGATGCGGAAGCAATTGCAAAGGCTTATCCAAGTGTTGGTGCGGCTTCTTCTTATGTAACCGGATATGGAACTGTGGCCGTAACAAGTTCGAATGCAAGCGGATACACTCTTCAGATTACGGATGTCGCTTCTGAAAAAATGCTCTTCAGTTCTTCTGTTACTGGCGGAGAACTCAAGGCTTATCCTGGAAAATGGAAGGCAAAAGTAATTAATTCCAGCGGAACTTGTGTTGCTGAAAAGGACATTACTGTTGTTGCCGGCGAAACAAGCACTGTTGATGTAAAATATCAGGCTGCCGGTGAAGAAGTTAGTTTTGACGGAAAGACGATTGTGTTTGTTAAGGCAAGTTCTGCGCCAACTTTGTGGGCGTGGGAAACAACTGGTGATAAAGTAGAATTAAGTAAGGCTATTTACGGAAATTACAATAGTCAGACTGCTATTTCTTCTGTACCTTCTACATATATGTCTGATACCACTAACTGGTATTATGAAGATTTTACAAATTATGCCAAAGGTGGAAAAATCAGTTTTATTCTAAACAAAGGTTCTACTATTGCAACTGATTATACCGGCACTTTCTGGTACGACGGTTCTTCATGTTCTTCTACAAACCCATCTCCGGTAGTTTCGACTGAAGATAAAATAGTTCTTACTGTAGGAAGCGCTGTTGAACACGGGGATGCAATTAAGATTTATGTTTCTGCTTCTGCGGCTCCAACTTTGTGGGCTTATACTTCGAGCGTTTCTAATATTACAACTTCTGCCGGCTGGCCTGGAGTAACAATGACTTCTGCTGAAGATTTGATATTTGGCGAAGGCTGGTATGTTGCAACAATGGATGCTTCAAAAATTGATACATCCAATACAGAAGAAATTAAGATTCACTTGAACGGCGGCACTGCGATTTCCACCGGAAAAACTACTACCTTCTGGTACGATGCAGCAGGTGTAAGCGGAACTGCCGGAACCTTCTACGATGCTGACCCTACTGTAAAACCGGCTCCTGTAACTCCTTCTGTTTCCGTTAAACCAAAGGATGGCAAAGAAGTTGGTCCGTTTGATTCAATCAGTGTAAGTTTCGACTATGGTTATGATGAAGAAAACTTTAGTGCTTCTGTTACTGTTGCGGGAACTACATACCGATGGGGAACTGATTTTACAGGAAAAACCTTTACAAAGACTATAAAATCTCTTGGTCTTGCAAGCAGTGCTTCAATCAGTGTAAATGCAAGCTGCCAGAACAGTGCAGGAAGTGCTTCTTCTTATGCAACTTTGACTTATAATCCTGATAAAGAAGAAGATCCGTTTATCTGGGACAACGTAAATATTTATTTTGTAATTCCGGACAGATTTTACAATGGAAATACTTCAAACGATAAAAGCTACGGTCGTTACGCAACAGATCCTTCTGGCTACAATATTGGTACATTCCACGGTGGCGATATTGCAGGAATGACTGAAAAACTTGATTATCTTGATTCTCTGGGTGTTAATGCAATCTGGATTACGGCCCCTTATGAACAGATTCACGGCTGGGTAGGCGGTGGAAGCGGCGGTGAATTCCAGCATTTTGGCTATCACGGATATTATGTACTTGATTACACAGAAATGGACAAGAATATGGGTACTGTTTCTGAATTCCGTACATTTGTTGATGCCGCTCACGCAAAAGGAATCCGCATTGTAATGGATATCGTTATGAATCATACCGGTTACGAAAATATGTGGGATATGGAAACCTACGGTTATGGTTCTTTAACAAGCGGCGCAACTTTCACATGGACTCCTGGAAGCGGAGAAAGCTGGCATGATAAGCCGATTAATAAAAAGACCGGTTCAAACTGGGATAAATTCTGGGGTGCCGACTGGATTCGAGGAGAATTCAATGGTTATGATAACGGCGGCGGAGATGACCTTACAAAATGTCTGGATTATCTTCCTGACTTCAAGACTGAATCAAAATCTGCTGTAAGTGCTCCTGCTCTTCTTCAGACAAAATGGGGAAAGGAAACTTCCGGCTATGATAACTGGATTATTCCTGCTGCCAAGGATTTTCGAAAGACTCTTGAAAATACAGCACCTACTGAATATGTAGAAATGTGGCTTGCAGCCTGGGTCCGTGAATTCGGTATTGACGGCTTCCGTTGTGATACAGCAAAACACGTAGATATGTACCGCTGGGCAGAATTGAAAGATCGTTGTGAAAAGGCCCTGTCAGAATGGCGCGAAGATACAAGCCGTTCCGCTTCAAGCAAGGCAAAAGACTGGGACGAAAGCTTCTGGATGACAGGTGAATGTTTCGGCTGGAAGTATTCAAATTCTGGAGATTATTTTACAACCGGTCACTTTGATTCCATGATTAACTTCCGTGATTCCGGTGATGGAAGTGCAGGTTCTGTTCCAACAGCTGGCGAATGGGTAAAATCTGCTGCAAGAAATACAAATACGCTTAAGGATGATGACGGAAACGGAAACCACAATAGCGAGCTTTCGTATGTTTCAAGTCATGACACAGGCTTGTGCCGTCCTGCTGGTGGCAATGTTGAGCTCGGTACAATGCTTCAGCTTATGCCGGGCGGAGTTCAGATTTTCTATGGTGACGAGACTGCCAGAGCTTTCGGTGCTACTGGTACCGATAAAAACCAGGGAACACGAAGCGATTTTGACTGGTCTGCTGCAAACGGTACTTGCGCTAATCACTGGAAGAAAGTTGGAACATTCCGAAAATGGAATCCTGCTGTTGGCGCTGGAAGTCAGACTGAAAGCGAAACTTCGTATAAACGAATTTACAGCGGTTCTGCCGGTGAGAACAAAGTTGCAATCGGAATCAGCGGAACTACTGTTGATGTAAGTTCTTTGTGGTCTGACGGCACAACCGTATACAACTGGTACGACGGGACAAGTGCAACTGTAAGCGGTGGTTCTGTAACATTCGCAGGAGGAACAACTACTAAGCCGATTTTGGTTAGCGAAAAGAACCCTGGCGATTATGGTTTGACATTCTAAAAAATATGATTATGCGGTCAATTCGACAGGCTCAATGACCAAAAGCGGTGGCTCTGGCTGCCGCTTTTTTTTGCGTTTAAATGGTGGTTTACTTCGTGCTCTTACGAGTCGATAGGCTCAACCACCGGATGTTTCTGCGAAATCTGCCGGCGCGGGGGATGGAAGGGGCGCGGAGCGCCGTGCCGAACGAAAGTGAGGTACCGACCGTGAGGGTAGCCTGGAATGACCCGTTGCGGAGGAGTTTCGCCTGGGAAAAAGAAAATCGAAACAATTTTAGTTATAAGTTGGTCAGGTTATTGTAAGATTTTTTTATCTCTTATAAAATTAACCGAAGTTTTTTTGCTGGAGGAACATGTGAATACCTGTTCTATTTTTTTACAACAGCTGGTTAATGGGCTTTCTTTGGGAAGTATTTATGCGCTGATTGCCCTTGGGTACACCATGGTTTACGGTATTGTTAAGTTGATTAACTTTGCTCATGGTGACGTTATGATGATGGGCGCCTATGCGGGCTTTTTTGTGCTTATGTGTTTTGGGGCTACGGTTCCGGGGCTTGCGGGTGCTTTTATTGCGGCTATGGTTTTGTGCGCTCTGCTTGCAATTTTGATTGAGCGTTTTGCTTACAGGCCTTTGAGAAATGCGCCAAGGTTGAATTCTTTGATTACGGCGATTGCAGTTGAGCTGATCCTGCAGAATATGATGCGCGTCCTGCCGTTTGTTGGTCCGGATCCGCGTCAGTTTCCGACTATGAAAATTAAGAATTTTTCTCTGGGGATTTTTTCGATTTCTAACCTTCAGATTATTGTTATTGTTTCCAGCGCGGTTCTTATGCTTGTGCTGAACTTTATTGTTAATAAGACTAAAACTGGTAAGGCTATGCAGGCGGTTTCTTTTGACCTTCAGGCTTCTGCGCTTATGGGAATTAACGTGAACCGCATTATTGCGATTACTTTTGTTATTGGTTCTGTGCTTGCCGGTGCGGGCGGTGTGCTTTATGCGACTGCATATCCGCTGATTGATCCTGTAATGGGTTATATTCCGGGGCTTAAGGCCTTTGTTGCGGCAGTTCTTGGGGGAATCGGTTCTATTCCGGGGGCGATGGCTGGCGGTATTATTCTGGGCGTTGCGGAAACTCTTACTAAGGGGTATATAAGCAGTCAGTATGCGGATGCTATTTCTTATATTATTCTGATTGTGATTCTTCTGGTTAAGCCGGCGGGACTTTTTGGTAAAAAAACTTCGGTAAAAGTCTGATTTTTTACTGCGCTTGTGTTGCTGCCGGCGCTAATGCAGGTTGATGGGGCTGTGATTGCAGCGTTTTTTGAGCAAGCTTTTTGGAGAAAATTATGAAGAGTAAATTCTTACGGAATACATTGATTTTGACTGTGGTAAGTGTTCTGGCTGTTCTGGTTCCTACTGTTCTTTCTGCGTCCGGAATAATGGATGCGTATGTCTCGGGAATTCTTAGTCTGGCTGGGATTTATGCCATTATGGCTATAAGCGTAAATATTATTTCTGGTATTACGGGGCAGCTTAGCCTTGGGCAGGCCGGATTTATGGCACTGGGTGCCTATTCTACTATCTTATTGAATTCTAATGCGCATCTGCCTTTGTGGATGGCTGTTATTCTTGCTGGAATTATTACGGCTTTCTTTGGATTTTTAATCGGCTTTCCTACGCTTAAGCTTGAAGGTGACTATCTTGCGATTGTTACGCTTGCGTTTGGAGAAATCATACGCGTTGTTCTTGTAAACCTTAAGCAGTGGACTGGCGGTCCTAACGGAAAATCCTTCCCTACAATTCTGACTTTGAGTCCTACTGTTGCAGTTTTTACGGTCCTTTCTGTTCTGGTTCTGATTATAATTTGTATTCAGAATATTATACGTTCTTCTTACGGACGTGCGGTCCTTGCTGTACGGGAAGATGAAATTGCGGCTAAGTCATGCGGAATTTCTGTGTTCAAGTACAAGATGACTGGCTTTGTAATGGCTTCTTTTGTTGCCGGAATTGGCGGTGCACTGTATGTAATGTACGTTGGATTCATTAAACCGGAGCAGGCGGCCTTTACAAAATCAATTGATTATTTGATTTTTGTTGTTCTTGGCGGTATGGGTTCTATGACCGGTTCGGTTCTTGCGGCTTTTGTTCTGACTTATCTTCAGGAAGGATTAAGGTTCCTGCAGAATTACAGGCTTTTGTTCTATCCGGTTGTGCTTATTTTTGTAATGCTGTTCAGACCGCAGGGACTTCTTGGAACAAAGGAATTCAGTTTTACGGGTACTTTTGACTGGATTCGTGACGGCGGCTTAAAAAAGCTTCTGGCTAAGCGCTGCGGTAAGTAGGGGGCACAGTTTTTATGGCAGAAAAAAAATTAGTTCTTCAGGTTTCTAATGTTCAGATTGTGTTCGGCGGACTTTGCGCCATAAGCGACGCATCTTTTGATTTGTATGAAGGCGAACTTATCGGGCTTATAGGACCGAACGGTGCCGGTAAAACAACTATGTTCAATATGGTTTCGGGACTATATACGCCTACAAGCGGACAGATTTCTTTCTGGGACAGGAACGATAAGGTTCAGGTTATAAATAAGATGGGGCCGGCGCAGCTTAATAAGTTGGGAATTGCGCGGACATTCCAGAATATCCGCCTTTTTGGAAATCTTTCGGTTCTAGATAATGTGCGCATTGCATTGCACAGTTCGCGTTCTATAAATCCGCTGGATGTTCTGTTCAGAACGCCTAAATTCCGTCAGGACGAAAAGCTTATGACGGAAAAGAGTATGCATCTGCTTAAGCTGTTTAATATAAATGAAAAAGCGGGTGAGCTTGCAAAGAACCTGCCTTACGGTGAACAGCGTAAGCTTGAAATTGTACGCGCGCTTGCTTCTAATCCAAAGCTTTTGCTTTTGGACGAGCCTGCTGCCGGAATGAACCCGCAGGAAACAAAGGAACTTATGGATTTAATTGCCTTTATCAGAAAGGAATTTAATCTTACAATCCTTTTAATTGAGCACGACATGAAGCTTGTAATGGGTATTTGTGAAAGAATAATGGTTCTTAATTATGGAAGAATTATTGCAAACGGAACTGCGGAAGAGATCCGTTCTAATGATGATGTAGTTAAGGCTTACCTTGGAAACAACTAGTGGAGGAATGGAATATGATGCTGCAGGTAAAAAATCTTTGTGTAAGCTATGGAGCGATTAAGGCTCTTAAGGGAATCAGTTTTGATGTAGAAAATGGAGAGATTATTTCTCTTATTGGTTCTAATGGTGCTGGAAAGACAACTACGCTTCATTCTATTTCAAATATTATTAAAAAGCAGAGTGGTTCTGTGTTTTTTGAAGGCGAAGATATTTCTGATATGAGTGCGGATAAGATTGTTGCGCGAAATCTTATTCAGGTTCCGGAAGGTCGTCGCGTTTTTGCAAACCTTACTGTAAGGGAAAATCTGGAACTAGGTGCTTATTTAAGAAAGGATAAGGCAGAAATTGTCAGGGATATGGAAAAGGTGTTTTCGTTGTTTCCGCGCCTTAAGGAACGTGTGCGCCAGGCTGCCGGAACCTTGAGCGGCGGTGAACAGCAGATGCTTGCAATGGGCCGCGCAATTATGTCTAAGCCGCGCCTTCTTTTGCTGGATGAACCTTCTATGGGGTTGGCCCCAATTCTTGTTGATGAGATTTTTGAAATTATCAAGAGGATCAATGCGGACGGAACCACAATTCTCCTGGTTGAGCAGAATGCGTATAAGGCGCTTTCTATTGCGGATAGGGCGTATGTTTTGGAAACCGGAGAAATAAAGAAGTCTGGATTGGCGGCAGATCTTATAAAGGATGAGTCGGTAAAAGCTGCTTATTTGGGCGGTTGATGAAGCGGGAAAGAAGGAAAGGAAGTTTTTAATTGCTTTCTCCGCTGTTCTTCATTTTCTTTTTATAGCTTTTTAAAAAAATGTGTTATACTTATATTATAGCAGTAAGTAAAAGTTTTACGAATCATTTGATTCATGGAGGTTTTTATGCTCGTTAAGAATGTTATGACTAAAAATCCAATTACTATTACTCCAGAATGTTCTGTTACGGAAGCTAAGGCTCTGATGAATAAGAAGAATATTGGGAAGTTACCGGTCGTAGATAAAAATTTTAAGTTAGTTGGAATGATCACAAAAAATGACATTGCAAAGGCAACGCCTTCTAATGCGACTACGTTGGATATGTTTGAAATAAGTTATCTGCTTTCTAAGCTTACTGTTGAAAAAGTAATGGTTAAGAACGTAATAACTGTTCCTGATACAGAAGTTGTTGAAAACGCTGCTAAGATAATGCTTGATAATTCAATTGGCTGTGTTCCGGTAATGTCTGGCGATCTTGTTGTGGGTATTATTACGGAAAGCGATTTGTTCAAACTTTTTGCAGAAATGTTCGGGGCAAATGATTCGGGTGTACGTGTGATCCTGTCTCTGGATGATAAGCCTGGTGTTGTTGCAAAATTGGTAGATAGCATTGCTGCAGAACAGGGAAATCTTATTTCTCTTGTTACCCGGGAACTTAAAGAAGTCGGAAAACGTCGTTTAACTTTTAAGCTTACAGGTATATCGGAAGATAAAATTAGAAAAATTTTGCAGAACCTTTCGCTTACTGCGGATGATATACGTGTGAACTAAAAATGAAGATACAGGCAGAATTACTTGTTGTTCAGTTTCTTAGATCGTATACAGAAACTTTTTCTCTTGAGGAATTTACGGAATTCGTCCGTGAATGCAATGTAAAAACTGATGAATCTGAATGTAAGGCATATCTAGAGGACTGCGATAATGTGTTTGTACTGAAGAACGGAAGGTATGCAACACGTGCGGCGGCTTTTACTGATCAGTATTTTAGTTTTAAGCCCGGTAGAAAGGAAATCGAACAGGGGCTTTTTTTTGCTGGTGACAGATGTATGCCTTTTATTGATCCGGCTGCACATTCATTTGCAATTAAGTTTTTTTATAAGGGTGAACCTCTTTCTAAAAAAATAGGAATTTTTGACAGTCAGTATGTTTTGGATGCTTTTTCGTTGTATGGTGATGAATATTCCAGCCAATATATAGCTTCTGATATTGCGAATGCTGACATTGACTTAGGAAAAACGGACTTTATGCTGCCACCGATGGTTCATATTACAGGTAATTCCCTTCAGCCTCTCATTCGTGACGGATTTAAGTTTGGGGACAGGCTGATCTGCAAGGTTACGGATTGGGATCTTTTGGAAGTTTCTGTAGAGTTTGAACCGCGGAAGTCTTGCGGGCTTCAGATGACTATGAGCGATGTTGACCGCGGAGACTGGTATACAAACTTGGAGAGGGAACTTGATGCTTCTTTTGATGTTTTAGGACCGCGATCTTCCATAGAGGAGCAGCTTGCTCTTGTTTTTGCAAATCATAGAAAACTTTTATGCGGAAGGAATTGCGGTTCGCTGGCAGAGTTTTTCAGCCGGACAAATAAGGTCGGATTCGAACTGTTTGGCGTAGAAACCAGATTATGGCACAAAGGACAGGATGTTCCTGCAATTGGAAAATGGAATGATGCCGGTCCGGAAGAAAGTGTGTATGAAGATGACGGCGAAGATTATGAGCCTTCTGTTGAACTTGAACCTGTTCCTCAGTACGTTATAGATGCATATTTAAAGGATTCTCTGCTTAATGAGGCGGAGGACCTAAAGGCCTGTCTTAAGGAAATTCTTAAAAAACTGTATCCTAATATCTATAGATTAACAAAATTTCAGCAGAATTTCATGTTATTGCACTTGAAAAATAGACATGATATACTTTCTGCGAGTTACAACCGTTTTGCAGATTCTGAAATAGGGGAAGTGCGCCACAAAGCTTTGGATCTATTTGAACAGGTGAATATGCTTGTCTATTCAATAGACATGATAAAATCAGACCTTACAAATTATCCGCAGCAGTCACTTGTTATTCTGTCTCAGATTTTCTCCCATGTAATGCATATCCTTGAAGTTTTGGAAACGGACTCTGCTTCAGTAATTCATGAGAAAAAGGAAATCCTTTTATCAATTGAAGGAATGGAGTTGAATTTTGAGTGTGTCAGCGAAGATTTAAAAGCTGTTATTGCAAAAGAATCAAAGAATGGTTTTTCTGTAATAAAATAAGTTAAAAATGTAACGGAGTTGTAAGATGGCAGTTGAATTGGAAGATTTAATTCGAAAAGGCGGTGTTTTTGACAAAGTTGAGGGTACTTCTTCAGACCAGGTTTACAAAGAAATTGTGAATTTAATGTCTTTTTCGGAATCTATTTCTAAAGATGAAATTTATGAGGCGTTGTGTGCACGCGAAAAAATAATGAGTACGGCTGTTGGTAACGGAATTGCATTGCCACACTGCCGTATTCCTATAATAAAGGATATGTCCGATCAGCGCATAGCAATCGTTTATCTAAAAGAACCATTGGCAATGAACGCACCGGACGGAATCCCTGTGAATACAATGTTTGTGATTCTTGCTCAGAATCAGTCGGATCACATACAGATGCTTTCTGCTCTCGCCGGGCTTTTGAAAGAAAATGAATTTAAAAAATTATTGGCTGGTCACGCAGGTGAAGCCGAAATTTTAAATGCGGTTAAGGAGTTTGCGCAAAATAAATAACTCCTAAACAAACCGTCGTTCTGACGGAAAAGAGGAAAAACAATGAACGAGAAAGCAATTAATGCTGTTGCAACTTCGATCCGAAGTTTGTCTATGGATGCCATTCAGAAAGCAAATTCTGGACATCCGGGAACGCCTCTTGGTGCGGCTGAGGCAGCTGCAGTCCTTTATGGCGAAATCCTTAAGCACAATCCTGCTGATTCTAAATGGGCTGACAGAGACCGTTTTGTTCTGTCTGCTGGTCATGGTTCAATGCTGCTTTATTCTATCTTGCATTTAAGCGGCTATAAAGTTTCTATTGATGACATTAAGTCATTCCGTCAGGTGGGTTCTGTATGCTGCGGACACCCTGAATACGGAATTACTGATGGCGTAGAATGTACAGCAGGTCCTTTGGGACAGGGCGTTTCTATGGCTGTTGGTATGGCACTTGCAGAAAGCATGCTTGCTGCAAGATTCAATACAAAAAATCACACAATTGTTGATCACTATACATATTCTCTTGTGGGAGAAGGTTGTTTGGAAGAAGGAATTTCTTCTGAAGCGAGTTCTCTGGCTGGAACGTTAAAACTTGGTAAACTTATTGTGTTCTACGATATGAATAAAATTTCTATCGACGGAAGCACAGATATCACTTTTAATGAAGATGTTGCAAAACGTTACGAAGCGTACGGCTGGCAGGTTCTTCGCGGAGATATGTACAAGCCGGCAGGAATTGTAAAGCTTGTTGAAAAGGCAAAGAAATGCAAGGACAAGCCTACACTTATCATTCTTAAGTCTATAATCGGATTCAGTTCTCCAAAACAGGGAACTGCTGATACTCATGGAGCTCCTCTTGGTGCAGACGGAATTAAGCACGCAAAGAAGGTCCTGGGACTTCCTGAAGACAAGGATTTTTATGTTGTTCCAGAAGCTTACGAATATTTTGCTGCTAAAAAAGCTGAATTCCAGGCTGCAGAAGACAGATGGAATGCTGAATTTGAAGCATGGTCAAAGGAAAATCCTGATCTTCGCAAGAAGTGGGATGAATTCCACAGCGACAGCGCAACTAGTGACGTAGCAGACGTTGAATTTGCTGATACAGACAAGATGGCTACACGCGATGCAAGCGGTAAAGCTCTTAACATGATGTGCCAGAAATATGGAAACATTGTGGGCGGTTCTGCTGACCTTGCAGGACCTAATAAGACTGTACTTAAGGACTGCGACGGAATTTATACTCCTGAAAACCGAATTGGACGCACAATTGAATACGGTATTCGTGAATTTGCGATGAGTGCTGTATGTTCTGGTATTGCGCTGCATGGCGGATTGCGTCCGTTCTGTGCTACATTCCTTGTATTTGCAGATTACCTCAGGGCTCAGCTTCGTGTTGCTGCTCTTATGAACCTTCCTAATATTTACGTGCTTACACACGATTCTATTTACGTTGGAGAAGACGGTCCTACACACCAGCCGGTTGAAACACTTTCTTCTTTGCGTGCAATTCCTAATGTTCAGGTTTTACGCCCTGCTGACGCTCAGGAAACTATGGAAGCATGGAAGATGGCTTACGAATCTAAGAATCATCCGGTTTGTATTGCACTTACACGTCAGGCTCTTCAGGGATTCAGCAAGGCTGATTCTGATTGGAAAAATTCCATCAGAAAATTTGGTGCGTACGTTGCTAAGGACTGCGAGGGTACACCGGATATTACTGTTCTTGCTACAGGTTCTGAAGTTTCTACAGCAATCGAAGCCGCTGGAATTGCTACTGGTAAAAAGATCCGTGTTGTTTCTGTAATTGACTACAACATGTTTGATGACCTTGATAAGGTTGAGCAGGATAAACTTTTGGGCGGTGCTGCACGCGTTGTATGTGCTGAAGCCGGAATTTCTGCTGATTGGAAGCATTATGCAACTTCTAAGGCTGATTTATTCTGTATCAACCGTTTTGGTGAATCTGGACCGGCTGCAAAGGTTGCTGAACACCTGCACTTTACAGCAAAGGATCTTGCAGAGTTGTTGAACAAATAAAAAAATTAATTGATGATAATAAATAAAAAGCTGCTGTACACGCTTGAGCCGGGATTTTTATTCTGGTTGTGAGCGTCAGGCAGCTTTTTTTTTCAAAAAAGACCGTAGGTGTTCAGGTTGTATTCTTTGTAAGAATTCCTGATTATTGGAAAGATGTGGCGTAGGTGGATTATGCATCAGCTACAGGGGACTGGATGCGTTAGCGTGTGGAGCAGTGCCGGAGGCAGGATTTTAAGGGGCGGTGATGTTGTGAAAAAAAGTGGTTTACTTCGTGCTCTTACGAGTCGATAGGCTCAACCACCGAGGATTTTACTCAACTACTTTTTTTTCTTTATCACTGCCCCTTAAAAGACCGAGCGTCAGCGGGCTGCGGAAGAAGCGACGGCTTTGCCGGAACGCCCGTAATAGATTTTTGTTGAAACGGCAAGAATTATTGCTCCTACAATCATCAGGAAGCAAAGGATTTGGCCTGTTGAAAAGTTTAAAAGGTTTGTGTTCTTGTAGATGGGGGCTGAGCTGTCCATTGCAATCCGGTAGCCAAGATCGGCATCAGGTTCGCGGAAATATTCAATGATAAAGCGTACAAGTCCGTAGCCGCCCATATAGATAGAACTTAGCATACCGTCCCATTTTTTAAATTTACGCACGGACCAGATAACGGCAAAAAGTACGATTCCTTCTAAAAAGGCCTCGTAAAGCTGGCTTGGATGGCGAGGGAGGTTTGCAATTGGCGAATTAAGTGTCATGCCGATTGATTCTGCGAATTCTTTTACCCAAGGGAGGTTAGAGCTGAAGCGTTCTGCGCCTGGGAAGATCATTCCCCATGGAGCTGTTGTAATTCGTCCGAAAAGTTCTCCGTTCATGAAGTTTCCGATGCGGCCGAATGTGTAGCCGAGCGGAATTGCGCATACCATTGTGTCGACCCACTGGAAAACCCTCTTTTTTTTCCAGATACACCAGAAAATCATACCGAGCCAGCCGCCAATAAAGCCGCCGTGGTAGCTCATTCCTGCAAGACCTGTAAACTGTCCGTATTGGTTGAATGGCCAGAATATGAGCCAGGGTTTTGTGCGGTAAATGCCGCTTGTGTCGTAAACGATGGTTGAAAAAACTCTGGCGCCTATTAGAAGAAAAATGATTCCGGTTGATATAAAGCTGAAAAGATCATCTTCTGTGCAGGTAAAGTCTTTTGTGTTCAGCATGCCTTCTTTCATAGTCTTTTTGAGAATTGCGTAGGCAGTTCCGAATGCAAAGATATACATAAGTCCGTACCAGCGGAGCAAGCCCAGTACTGGGACTCCTGGGAAAATTTCTGGGTGAATCCATGACGGGAAGTTAACGAATAAAAACATAGTTTTTCCTTTTTTTTGTAATTTTATAGTCTGAAGCCCTGGCTCGCGGCCTTTACAATTTTGGATTTCAGAAGGTTGTTTTCTTTTCTAAGCTGACCGATTTCATAGGCCTGGGTTTTTATCATGTCTATAAGTTCGCCGGTAGAAAGCTGACCGCTTCCGATAAGGTCGTTTAAGCCTGACAGCTTAAGGTTGTAATCCTCGTTCGCGTCTTCTTCTGCCTGCATGAAGCTTGCGGCCGAATCGATTGCCTTTGTAAATTCATCATCGAATTTTCTTGGCTCTGCGGCAAGAACTTTTTCGGCAATGCGGTAGATTGCCTGCGAAAGAAGGCAGTTCGGTTTGTAAATTATTACTGGAAGTCTTGAAGAAAGTGCCTTGTCTTGAAGCTGATCGCGGTACATTAGGCCAAGATATTCAAGGTCCATTCCAAGATACTGGCTGCAGGAATTGCGGATCCGCTGTGCACGGTCGGCATCTTTTGGATCGTCAATCATGTTCATTACAAGCCGCGGCTTGAACTGGTTCATTCGGGTTTTGAAAAGTGCTGTATTTACCGGATCAACGGCAAACAGATTGTCTACGAGTTTTGGGATGTATATGCTTTTCATTGCATCGGAGTTCTGTTTGAGCTGTTCAAGGTAAGCGTGACCGCTTGTTCCGCGCTTAAATGTTGTATTCAGAAGGCGGAAAACAGAATTTTTCAAGAAAAGATATCCGTCTAAAGTTGCTGTTACTGTTGGTGCCGTTACTAGAATTCCCTGCGGTGACTGAAGGAACATGTCCAGAATAATCTGGTGGGTTCCGGCACCCAGGTCAAGGATAAGGAAGTCCGCATCGATTGAGTGGAAATTCCTGAGGAGCTTTGTTTTTTGAGCGGCCTTTAAAGTTGTAAGTCCTGGAATCTGACTGTCGCCGGCAATGAAGCTTACGTTTTCATATTCAGTTGCTTCAATAATGCTTTGAAAGGATGACTTGTCCGTAAGGTAAGTTCCTATGCTGTTGTTTTTTACGTTATGTCCTAATGCAAGGTGTAAGTTTGAGGCTCCAAGGTCAAGGTCGGCAAGAACGACTTTTTTTCCCGCTTGACCGAGAGCTATTGCCAGGTTTGCTGAAAGAAGGCTTTTTCCAACTCCACCTTTTCCGCTTGCTATTGGTAAAATCTGCATATTTTTATTATAACATAGCGAAAAACTACTGTAAATGTTTGAAAAAACTCTATCTTCGTCATAAAATGAATTTATGAAAAAAATTATAAAGCAGACAAATACTATTCTTTCATTTTTTATATTGGCTGTCATTTCATCTCAGTGTTTTGCACAGTCTTCTACTGAGCCGGGGAGAAACTCCAGTTTTTATTATCTGAAGAAATTTAATTCGGTGTTTGATTTTGTACAGCAGAATTACGTTGATGATATAGATCCTAAGGTTTTGTACGAAGGGGCGATGAAGGGGCTTATGTCCTCAATGGATGATCCTTATACATCCTATCTTGATGAAACTGTTCAGCGTGACCTTGCAGAGACAACAGAGGGACATTTTGGTGGCGTAGGACTTATGATTTCTAAGGCATTTGAATCAAAGCCGGGCAAGCCAGCTTACGTAGAAGTATCTTCTGCAATTGAAGATACTCCTGGTGCAAAGGCTGGAATTCTTTCTGGGGATATGATAGTCGAGATTGACGGAAAGCCTACGGAACCTATGACAATGCAGGATGTACTTAAAAATCTTCGCGGTGAAGTAGGAACGCCTGTTACGCTCACTATTCTCAGAGGAAAAACTCTGCGGTTCCCTGTAGAACTCAAGCGTGCACTTATTGAAGTGCCTACCTGCAAGTATGCGATGATTGGAGAAACTGGTTATGTAAGGTTGATACAGTTTACTCCGGATACGGCTCCGCGACTTCAAGAGGCAATTGATTATTTTAAGTCAAATAATTACAAAAATATGATACTCGATCTACGGGATAATGGAGGCGGACTTATTACGAGTGCGATCAACGTTGCAGATAAATTTATTGATGAGGGTGTCATAGTTTCTACAAAAGGACGGCTGGCATTCCAGAATTCTTCTTATTCTGCAAGTCATGAAAAAACAGTTGTTCGCGATGTCCCTGTTGTCGTTCTCATAAACAAGGGGTCTGCCAGCGCCAGTGAGATTGTGTCTGGTGCGCTGAAAGATTATCATGTAGCATATCTTGTTGGTTCACGCTCTTACGGAAAAGGTTCTGTACAACAGATTGTTCCGCTTGGAAATAATGAAGAAATAAAAATGACGATTGCACGCTACTATTCACCGAGTGACACCAACATCGATAAGATTGGAATTCCGCCGGATCTTGAAGTTTCTTATCCGGAACTTTCGGAAGAGGCTCAGAAGGCCTATGTGGCGCTCGTAGAATCAAATAAAATTCAGGACTACGTTGAAGCTCACGAAGGGATGACGGAATCTGATATTTCTGCGTTTGCGCTGCAACTTAGAAAAGAGTTTAATCTGGAAGAACGCCTGTTGCGCCGTCTGGTAAGGATGCAGGTTAATAGATATAACACTGGCGCAATCTATGATCTTGATTATGATATTCAGCTCAATGCGGCACTGGATGTACTTAAGAATACAAAGAATTTCAAGGAATTGGTTGCCTCAGCAAAGACGTTAAAGGAACTCCAGCAGGAATCTGAAGCTGCGGAGCAGGCTGGTGAAAAGAACGTCACAGCACCGACTGTTTCGTCTGATTCTGGGAAGAAACAGTAATGCGGCAGTTCATTTCGTCCCGTCCGGCGGACAGGAAAGGTCTTATTTGTGTGGACGGCAAGGATTACCGGTATTTAAGGCAGGTTCTGCGTCTTCGTTCCGGTGATATGCTGAGCGTCCGACTGCCGGACGGAAGTTTGCAGAATACTACTGTCTGCGAAATTAATGAAGAAAACCGTATAATAACTCTTCAAATTTGTGCCGATACAAAGAACGGTTCCATAACTAGAGGCGTACAGGCTGGTGAAATTGAGTCGGAAATGGAATATACCGGAATTGAATATTGGCTTTTTCAGTATATTGCTAAACCTGTCAAAATGGAGCAGATTGTGCGGCAGGCAACGGAATGCGGTATTCGGTTCATCGTACCGGTTGCCGGATCCTATTCCCAGAAACAAAACGTGATGGCTTTGCAATCCGGTAAAAAGGAGCGGATTGAACGCATAATAAGGGAAGCAAGGCAGCAGAGCGGTTCTCCTGTAAAGACGGAGCTTCTTGATCCGGTTACTACTGAAGAAGCTGTAGCTTTATGGAAAAATGTTTGTACTGAAAAGAGTTCTGCCGTAGTTCTTTGGGAGCGTAATGAAAATACACGCAGATTGAAGGAAATTCTTACTTCTGAGACGGTACGTGTTGCTGTGGCTGTAGGGTGTGAGGGCGGCATTAGTCCCGATGAAGTGGAAGTTCTTGTGCAGGGCGGATTTGTTCCTGTTCATTTTGCTGGTAATATACTTAGATGTGAAACGGCGGCTGTTTACGGAATTGCGGCAGTTCAGTCAATGTTGGGGGAAATGTAAAAATGGCAGTTAGACGGATTAATCTTATTGGTGTTCCGGTTGATATTGTAAAGCAGGAAGATCTTGAAATGACGGTTCTTGAACTTCTGGCAAAACCGGGAGCAAAATATATAGTCTTTCTTACTGTATGGGATCTTCTGCGTGCCCGTCATAAGGGTGAATTTCAGGAATTCATAAAGAGTGCGGACCTAATAATCCCTGTTTCAAAAAGCATTTTGACTGGGGCTAAATTCCTGAAAAAGGAAGTGCCGGTAAGATACAATCCATTTACGCAGACAATAAATATTCTTTCTGTTTTAGACTCTCATTTTAAATCTTTATATCTTCTTGGATCCCGTGGGCAGACTCTGCATGTGGCCGAAAGGAATCTTAGGGCTACGTTCCCTCATCTTAAGATTGTTGGACGGCATGTGGGATATTATCCAAAAAACAAGGAAGATGATATAGTTCTGAACATTTATAAAACAGCTCCTTCAATGGTCATTGTAAGTGAAGGAATAAAAGAAAACGCTTTGTGGGCCTATAAACGGAGAAATAAGTTTTCTTCTAGCATTTTCTGCTACTATAAAGATTCTCTGGGTATCTTTTCAAAAAGAATAAAGCGTGTTGACGAAGAGGTATTTGACAAGGCTCATGAAATTTGGCATGAAATTGTAAAAAATCCTTTAAAAATCTTTTTACTTTTACCATATCTTAAATATATAATGATATTAGTATTTTACAGGCTTTTCAGACGATAATTAAGGCTTTGCCGTTCCTTTTGTCATCAATTAAATAGGGGATATAATTGATTACAAAAAGTTATTGTTGTTCTGCAGTATCGGATGATGCTGCCATGTTGAGGATTGTCGGTGATTCTCCGGCGATTAGACTTGTAAAATTTCAGCTGCAAAGAATTTCCGGTACAGATTTAAATATTCTGTTGCTTGGTGAAAGCGGAACCGGTAAAACTTTGATGGCCAGAATAGCCCATGATTTATCTGCGCGGAGGGGTAAACCTTTTGTAAGCTTAAATATGGCTGCTATTCCGGAATCCATTATGGAATCAGAGTTGTTCGGTACTGTATGTGGAGCATATACAGGGGCTGTAAACAAGGCTGGATTTGTCAGCACGGCAGGAGGTGGTACCTTATTTCTTGATGAAATTGCAGAAGTTCCTTTGGCTGCACAAGCAAAGCTTCTGCATTTTATTGAGACGGGTAACTTTTTTAAAGTCGGCTCAACTACGGAAAACCACGTGGATGTTCGTATAATCTGTGCTACTAATGCAGATTTGGAAGAACTGGTAAAGGAAAAGAAATTCAATGAAGCTTTGTATTACAGGATACGCAAGGCTGCCATTCGAATTCCTCCTCTTAGAAATCGGAGGGAAGATATAAGGCTTATTTCTGAATCGATTCTAAAAAAAAGAGGTTATGCGTTCAGCTGTTTTTCAAAAGAAGCTTTAGAACGGTTGGAAAACTATGAATGGCCGGGAAATGTAAGGCAATTGGACAGTTGCCTGCACGTTACCTGCGAACTCAACAAGGATCAGATAATTGGTCCCGAAGACTTAGTTTTCTAAAAAAAATGAAAAGAAGGACTGTTTTGTATTGGATACAGTTTTTTTGCTGTGTTCTGAACAGAACAGTCCTTCTTTTATAGACGGTAGATCTTCTGGCTGTGGATCTACATATTCGGTGAACTTATTAAGATTACAGGCAGCGTTATGATTTTAAAATTTCATAAATATACTTAAGCAGATGGTAATATCCGGCAGAAAAAAATCCGTTGTCTTTTTGCATGGATTGGTCATTTCTCAGCACATGAATTCTTTTTTATGAGCCCGGCTGCCTTTGAAAATATTTTTTCTAGATACTGGGCTTCACCTTCTGAGATTGCGGATCTGGAAAGCAGGCTTCTCCAAAAGGCTTCCATATCAGGACGTCCGGCAACTTTAAAGAATCCTATTTTTTGAAGATTATCCGTAATTGACGATATTGTCTTGTCCAAACGCTCCAAAGTGAGGGGTGTATAGCCTGTGAGAAAATCGTTCTTTTTTCTGAACAAGTGGTAGCATATTATCTGAACTGCATGAGAAAGGTTTAGAGAACCAAAATCGCTGCTTGATGGAATTGTCACTCCTATGGTGCATTCCTTGAGCTGATCATCTGTAAGACCAGTTCGTTCGTTGCCAAATACAACGGCAATGTTTGTTCCGTCAGAAGTAATGTTGTCCGCGCCTGTTATTTTTCCGGCGGTTTCTGCAAATTCTTCCGGCAAAAGCAGTTTGCCTTTGCGGTTTTGACCTCGTCGTCTTGTAGTACCTGCAGCTATTGCACAATCTTTTGTTGCGTCCGTTATAGAATTGTAAAATTCTGCATTATCATAAATATAGGCGGCATGGATTGCCAGAACATGAATTTTTTCAATATCGTAATCATCTTTGTTACCAACGATACGCAGATGGGTTATATCATTGTTAGCCATTGCACGGCATGCTGCTCCGATGTTCCTGCATTCATCCGGGTGATCAAGAATTATATAAACTTTGTTAAGATCCATGAGGAGAAGTATATCGATAGACAGAAAAATGTAAAGGAATGAAAATGAAATCCGATAATTATGTGCGGGTATTTTTGGTTTTGCAAAAATTTGGAAATAACAGTAAGTTTTTGTAGAATAATTTGACCTATTAAATAAATTATAGTAAAATTAATATCAAGGATATGATTTGAAATCCTTGTATATGGAGCCTTGAGTATGACTAGTAATAACAATATCGTTCCAGGTTTTGATGAAGAAAGAGATGACAGCCTGAAAATTTCTCTTGAAAAAATTGATTCCGTTCAGAATGGTCTTAGAATTTATCTGAACGGATATATTGATACGTATAATTCAAATTTCTTTCAAAAGAAGATTACTAAAGTAGTTGAGGCTGGTTATATAAACCTTATTTTCAACTGTTCTGCATTGAATTATGTGTCTTCAACAGGTATCGGATCGTTCACTTCGTTCCTGAAGATGCTTAAACCAAAAGGCGGAGATATAGTTCTTCTTGAAATTCAGCCTAAGGTATATGAAGTTTTCCAGCTTTTGGGATTCTCTCAGTTCTTCAATATTAAGGATACGACAGAAGATGCTATTGCATTCTTTAAGCAGGGGGCTCCTGTTTCGGAAAATGTATTCCCTAAGGTTTTTGCCTGTCCTATGTGCAACAAGCATCTTAGGGCAACGCGTTCGGGAAGATTCCGCTGTTCTGAATGTAAGTCAATCTTGGCAATAAATGACCAGGGCGTTGTATCGCTCGGCTAATCTTAAGGACCGGCTTTTAGGCCGGTTTTTTTTATGTCTTTCTATATTTATTCGATTTTTTACTAAAAAGCCTGAATTTATATTTTTATTTCAGTATGTATTCATGTAAAATAATAAAATCGTGTCAATACTATATAAATGATGTTATTTTTTCAGGGTATTGACTTTTTTTTATTCACTCTTTTTTTACTATAAAATCACAGGTTATTCACAAAAAAAAACACTTTTTTCACAAGTTATCCACAATTTTTTCAAGAAAAATAGATAAAATGTGTATAAATTAAAAAGAGTTTTTTTTTATTAAATTTTATTGGTTTGTAATTGTTTATTATACATGTAATTACAAAATATAATAAAAAAAATTAAAATATTTTTTTTCAGAAAAAAAATCCTTCTGTTTATCCGACTTATCCACAAGTTATAAACATTTTCAAAACTTCTGCGATGTTGTAATATATAAACCGTGAATGCTTTGTCTGTGAATAACTTGTGTTTCTCTTACGAAAATGCTCCTTCAGCGGCAGTGGATGATGTTTCATTTGAACTTAAAAAAGGAAGTTATACTGCCTTGGTTGGAATGAACGGCAGCGGAAAAAGTACTCTGGCGCGTATTGCGGCAGGACTTTTGGAACCGGGGTCAGGATCTGTGAAAGTCAATAGAAATATGAAAGTCGGCATTGTGTTTCAGTCACCACGGGATCAGATTATATGCGGTTCAGTTCGCAGGGATACGGCTTTTGGACCGGTAAATGAAGGTCTTCCTGACAGTGAAGTGGAATTAAGGCTTATAGAAAGTCTGAGCTCTGTAAATATGCTTCAGTATTATAATCGCCGTTCTTTGGATTTTTCTTTGGGACAGATGCAGAAACTAGCATTCAGCTCAATATTAGCTATTTCTCCTGATATTCTGATTCTTGATGAAGTTACGGCAATGCTGGATCAGCAGGCCAGGGAAGAAATATATAAGCTGCTTGATGAACTTAATGAACGTGGAACGACAATTCTGCATATTACGCATGATATTTACGGAGTTGAGCGGGCGTCAGATGTTATTATGATGCGTTCAGGTAAAATTGTCTGGGGCGGAACTTCCCGTGCTTTTTATTCAAATAAATCGCTGGTTTTGGAATTATGCGGTGAAAAATTAAAGAAATCGACTGTAAAAAAGGTCGGACCGCGTACGGTTTCTCTGAATGTGAATAATCTTGCTTTTTCATATGGTGCGAATAAGGTTCTCAAGGATGTTTCTTTTGATTTGGAAGCAGGTTCTCTGGTTGCATTAACAGGTGCTTCCGGCAGTGGTAAATCGACTCTATTGGAATTGCTTGCGGGGCTTTTGAGTCTTCAGAGCGGAACAATACATGGATGTTGCCGGCCGGTTCTGTGCCAGCAGAATTGTGATGCCGCGTTGTTTGAGAATTTTGCCGGTGATGATGTTGCATTTGGTCTTAGAAATCAGGGATTCCGCGGAAAGGAACTTGTGCGTAGGGTAAAAAATGCTATGGATGCAGTGAATTTACCGTTTGAAAAATTTGCAGAAAGGCAGACTTTTTGCCTTAGCGGCGGAGAAAAGCGCCGGCTTGCCGTGGCCGGCATAATTGCGCTGGATTCCGATATTCTGCTTTTTGACGAACCTTCGGTTGCTTTGGATGGCGAGTCACGTTACATGATAATGAACCTTATGCGCACACTTGCAGATCAGGGAAGGACTGTTCTCTTTACTACACATAACCGTGACGAGGCTGCTTTTGCAGACAGGGTAATACACATAGAAAACGGATGCATTCTAACGGGTGGAAAAAGCAGAAAAGAAGGGGAATTCATAGAACCTGAAAGATTAAAGGAAATAAAAGCTATTTCGAATTCTTTTATGCTTGATGGATTCCGTAAGGTAGTTTTTGGTAGAAATGCGGGAAACGGAATTTTGGGACGAGTTCCTGCAATTTTGAGGGGGCTTCTTTTTATCGGATTCTTTATTGGTACGGCTCTTGTATGGTCGCTAAAAGGGTGCGGCTTGATGTTCCTTCTTTCTGTTTTGTATTGCGTGCTTGCAGGACATTCATTAAAAGATGTACTTAAAAGTATTGTAAAGATTTTCCCATTTATACTTATTTTCTTGTTTTTTCAAATTTTATTCGGTGTTGCTCGCCCTGAAGATACTATTATCCTTTCAAAATTCGGTTTCAGCCTGACTGCTGAAAAACTTCTTGTATGTATGGAAACTCTGCTTCACACAGAATGTGCTCTTTGTGCTATTCTTGCATATACAAATTCTGTTACAGAAGATGATATTATAGACAGCGTATCGAAATTGTTTTATCCGCTAAAGAAAACTAGGTTTCCGGTCAGGTATGCGGTTGTTCTTGTAGAACTTATATTCAGGTTTCTTCCGCTTCTAGCAGAAGAGACTGCGTGCATAATAAAAACACAATTGGTCCGTGGCGGTCTTGGTAAAGCAAAGGGAATTATTAGAAAAATACGTGCTGTAATTCCTTTGATTGTTCCGCTTGTAATTCAAACTATAAAGAAAGCGAATATTCTTGCTGATGCAATGGCAGCCAGAGGTTTAAAATGAGCGGAAATGATTTTAATTTTTGTCCAAGATGCGGGAAGAAGAATATAAAATATCTTCAGAATAAAAAATGGTTTTGCAGTGACTGTGGATTTGATTTGTATAATAACGTTGCTGGTGCTGTTGGCGTTGTAATTGCAGATTCTGAAAATAATGTTCTTTTTGAAATAAGAGCAAAAGATCCTAGAAAAGGATTTCTTGCGCTTCCAGGCGGATTTATTGATCAGAATGAAACGGCTGAAGAGGCTGTAAAGAGGGAATGTTACGAAGAAACAGGATTGTCTGTAGAAATGGTTTCTTATCTTTGCAGCTTTCCTAATGATTACGAATATAAGAACATTGCTTACAAAACATGTGATTTGTTTTTTACTGCGGCTGTACCTGATTCAATTGGTTCCGTGGATGAGCTTATAAAAAAACTGCGTGGTCAGCAAAGCGAAGTTACGGGATTTCTTGCATGCAGGGTTGAAACAGAAGATGACGTGAACAGACTTCCTTTGGCATTTTCATCTGCAAAAAAGGCTTTGTCGGTTTGGCTTTTTAATAGTAAAATGAAACCATAGGAAATAAGATGAATTTTTTTACCTCAAGAACGCTGATTGTTTTTGCATGTTTTATTGTTTATCTGGCGATACTTGTAACAGTTCCAATCCGGAGGTGTTATATTCTGTCAAAATTAGGAAAGGTCCGTGTTGGCGTTTCAAAAAAAAATACAAGAATGCAGGTTTTCTGCGTTGTGATTGCCGGTATTGTGCTTGTTCTGCTTTTTTTCAGGGATTTTGGCTTTTTTGTAAATCTTATAATCTGTCTTACGGCAATTCTTGCTGCAGCGATGAGTTCTGAAGACGCGTCTTTAAGTTCTTTTGCAGGTCTTTATGAAAAAGGAATTGTAGGAGACGGTCATTTTCTTCTTATCCCAGAAATGTTTTCTATCCTTGAACCGGATTGTTCTGTTTCGCAGGAAGATGCGTCCAGGATTTTAAGAATTCAAACTGTGAAAAAAGGGATCGTAACATTTTTTTTTATTTTGCCAGAAGAAAAAGAGGCGGTATACGAATCTTTGATTGAAATTTGTCCTACATTGAAAAAATAATTTTCTGTATTTAAAAAAACACGGCTTATAGCACTAGACAAGATTTTTGATGAATGTTATAGTATCTATCACATGGTGTGGTACCCAAGCGGTAAGGGATCGGTCTGCAAAACCGTCATTGGTAGGTTCAACTCCTATCCACACCTATAGGATTGCTTAGTGCAATCCTTTTTTTTTCGAGCTGGTCTTGGCAAAGCCGCAGCTCGTTTATATATAATGCCTCTGAAAACTTCGGTTTTTAGGGGTTTTTTTATGAATTGTCGGAAATTAAGCGGAGTAGCTGAGAACCGATTTTTTCTGCTTTTGCCTGTCCGATTCCGAATATGCCTAGAAGTTCGCGTTCTGTTACCGGGTGTTTTTCAACCAGTTCTTCAAGTGTTTTGTCGCCGAAGATAATATAAGGCGGTACATTCTGTTCTTCTGCCTGTTTTAAGCGCCATTCCTTAATTCTGTTGTACAATTCCAGGTCTTTTCCACTGAGAGTCTTTGCAAAAGCACCTTTTTTGTGAAGTGCAAACAGTGGCTTTTGTGGCTTAGGCATATTAAGAATTCTGCCTGCTGTAATATTCATAGGAAGCATGATTTTTTCACGGTTAACAAGGACATTTTTTCCGTAATTTGTAAGCATAAGTATGTTGTATTCGCCGGTTTTTAAAATATAACCTCGTTCAATAAGAAGCTCAGAAAGCTCGAACCATTGCTCTTTGTCAAGGTCTTTTCCGATTCCCCAGGTGGATAGCTGATTGTGGTTGTTTTCCAGGATGCGTTTTTGGCGGGATCCCATAAGAACGTCGATTATATACGCGGCTCCATATCTTTGCTGAAGACGAACCATACAACTCATGAACTTTTGGGCTGGAATAGTCAGGTCATTTTCTGGTATTGAATCGCTTGAGCAGATGTCGCAGCATACATCGGATTTTTCTCCGGAGGGGTCGAATGTTTCTCCGAAATATTTAAGAAGCTGGCTTCTCCTGCAGGTACGGCTTTTTGCGTAGTTGAGCATTCCCTGCAAAAGCATTTCTGATTTCTCAGGATCGGCTGCTTCTTGAAAGAAAAATCTTATTTTGTGAATGTCTCCAGGGCTGTATAAAAGAAGTGCGTGGCTTTCAAGTCCATCGCGGCCTGCTCTTCCTATTTCTTGATAGTATTCTTCCAGAGATTTCGGCAAATCATGATGAATTACGAAACGTACGTTAGGTTTATTGATTCCCATTCCAAAGGCTACGGTTGCAACCATAATGCGGACCTTATCTTTTATAAATAGATCTTGATTTTTTGCGCGCTCAGAATCTGAAAGCCCTGCATGATAGTTGAGTACTGAATAGCCCAGCGTTCCAAGAGATTCATAAACTTGATCAACCTGTTTTCGTGAAAAACAGTAGATGATTCCGCTTTCGTCCTTATGTTTTTCAAGGCATTCGATTATCTGGTTCAGAGGATTTTTTTTCTGTTTTACTTCAAGGAATATGTTTTCACGGTTAAAGCTTGCTGTGAATAGGACAGGGTCTTTTAGGCGCAGGTTTCTTATTATGTCCTGTCTTACATGAACAGTTGCTGTTGCTGTAAGGGCAAGGCATACTGCTTCTGGGAATTGTGCACGTACTGCTGCTATGTTCATGTAATCAGGACGAAAGTCATGTCCCCATTCTGAAACACAGTGGGCTTCGTCAATTGTTATGCAGCTTACCGGTACTGAACAGTCGTGAAGAATGCTCTGCATCCTTCCTGTTGAAAGTCCTTCTGGAGACACGTATACAAGTTTTATGTTTCCTTTTTTCAATTCTTTTACTGAATCAAGATAATCTGTCCATTCAAGAGAACTGTTAAGGTAAACTGCTTGAATTCCGTTTTCTACTAATGACGAAACCTGGTCCTGCATCAGCGAAATAAGAGGAGATACAACGATTGTTATTCCCGGAAACATCAGCGCTGGTATCTGATAGCACATTGATTTTCCGCCACCGGTAGGCATTATTGCCATAGTGTCTTTTTTAGACAGAACATTTCTTATAATTTCCAGTTGGAGAGGACGAAAAGTGTCATATCCAAAAACGTTTTTTAATATCTGTTCTGCTCTTTCTTTTATTTTGTCCATAAAATACTAAAAATTATTATATCGAATAAAAAACACTTGAAAAAGACTTGGAAATCTGTTAGAGTAATTGAGCTTGCCGGAGTGGTGGAATGGTAGACACGAAAGACTCAAAATCTTTTGCGGGCGACTGCGTAAGAGTTCAAGTCTCTTCTCCGGTATAAAGGTCTTGTGAAAACAAGGCCTTTTTTTATCCCTTATGTAAGTTCCATAAAATTACAGAAGGATTTCCTTAATTCTATTGCTTCGCTCAAATCTTCTTTATCTATACTGCTTTTTCCTGACATATCGGCAATAGTTCTTGCAACTTTAAGTATGCTGGAATTTGCTCTTGGTGAAAAACTGTATTTTGATGATGATATATCCAATAATTTTTTCGAGTTTTCATTTATTTTGCAGAATTGTATAATTTCAGAAGGAGACATGGCTGCATTTTTTTTGCCTTGACGATTTCGCTGGATACTTATTGCTTTTGCTATCTGTTTTCTTAATTCTGCTGTTGATGTTGATTTCTGCGATGTGCTGTTGTCTGTTTCATTTTTTACGTAGACTCTTATATCTACACGGTCTAGAAGCGGAGCGGAAAATTTTTTCCAATAGAGTTCTATTGAGCGGGCGGAGCAAAGGCATATTTTTGTTTCCGAACCGTAGTTTCCGCACGGACAGGGATTTGCAGCCATAAGAAGTTGAAAATTTGCAGGGAAAACAGTTGTTCGTCCTGCACGCGATATAGAAATTTTTGAACTTTCTAACGGGACGCGGAGCATCTGCAGGACAGAAGATTTGAATTCGGGAGCCTCATCTAAAAAAAGAACTCCGTTGTGTGCCAGAGAGATTTCTCCGGGGCGGCACTGCGGGCCGCCTCCGCACAATCCTTCTATGCTGGCTGTCTGATGAGGCATTCTGAACGGCGGAAGGCAGATGAGCGGTTTTGAGGGGTTCATAAGGCCTGCAATGGAATGTATTCTGGAAACGCTCTGCATTTCTTCTTTTGTCAGAGCCGGAAGAAGAGCAGGAAATTTCTGCATAGCCATTGTCTTGCCGCATCCAGGCGCTCCTACTGCAAGGACATTATGACCACCGGCAGCAGCAACTTGAAGAGCTCTTATAAGTTTTTTCTGTCCTTTTATATGTGAAAATTCAATTGCTTCTGTTATTTTGCAGAACGGAATTCCATCTGTAAAGTCGCAGTCAGGATAGGAAGCTGAAATGTCCGAAGCCCGAGAAGTTTTTTTAGAAAATACATCCTGATTGTTCAGGGCGGAAAAAGCGTCTTCTAAGGATTCTGCTCCAAAAACAGACATGCCGGAAACTTCTCTTGCTTCGTCGGCATTTGCGGCAGGAACAATGCACATGGTTATTCCGCCGGCAGCAGCGGTAGAAGCCGCCGCATGAATTCCTCGTACAGCCCGTATCTTCCCTGAGAGTTCAAGTTCTCCCATGACGAGAATCTGTTGCGATGCTGCATTGCTAAGGTTATTGTCAGACTGTCGTTTCTGAGCGTTGAGTACGGCTAAGGCAATCGGGAGATCAAAGCCGGCTCCTTCTTTTTTTAGATCGGCAGGAGAAAGACTTATGAGTACGCGTTCTGGCGGAAACTCAAATCCTGAATTTCGTATGGCGGCCTGCATGCGTTCGCGGGCTTCTTTTACCGCATTGTCTGCAAGTCCTACCAGATCAATGGCTGGAATTCCACGTCTTATATCAACTTCAACTGTGACAAGGGAACCTTCGTATCCGAATGGAGAAAATGAATAGATCTGCATAAAATACCTCTGGAAATTTATTCGTGGTTTCATGCAGAAATATGCATTTTAAGAAAAAAAAATGAAAAAAATAGTCAGGAATGGGAATTGCCTGTACTGCGCTTGTCGTGACGGCAATTTCAGGCATTTGGAAAGTTCATTTTCTTTATGTCCTTCATCCATTGTATTTTGTACAGTATTTTTCCAAGGCCGGCAGCAGTTCTTCAAACCAAAATCGGTCTTCAATTTTTTTGCCGCCGCATGTATGACCTGGTTTCCGGTCTGCGCGGATTTTTTCGCCGTGAAAATCGCTTCCTGCCGTTACGAATAAATCCAGTTTTCTTGCCAGTTCCTGAAGTCTTAGGCATTCTCCGACTCTTGCTCCTGGATGAAAGCATTCCATTCCGGCAATTCCTCTTGCCTTAAAATCTTCAAAAACCGGTTCAATTTTTGACCAGGAAAGATACAGGGACATGGGATGGGCTACTACAGGAAGTCCTCCGGAATCGTAAATCGCTTTTATTGACTTATCCAAGTCTGCACCGGTTCGCTCTACATACCAGGGTCTGCCGCGTGCAAGAAATTTGTCAAAAGCCTGCTGGCGTGTTTTTACATATTTATGTTCTTCTAGCCATTGTGCAAAATGCGGGCGGCCTAAAACCTGACCTTCAAATTCTGCCTGAATTTCTTCGATTGTAACTTTTATACCTGTTTCGTTCATTTTTTCTACAACCTTAACGTTACGTTCGTCACGGCTGTCAATAAGTTCCTGTATTACGTCTTTAAGGCTTTGGGAAATTTCGTTTAATCCAAGACCAAGCAGATGAAATTCGCAGCCCGTTCGTTGAATGTTCAGTTCTATTCCCTGGACAAGCGTTAATCCGCATTCTTCGGCGGCTTTTTTTCCTTCTTCCAGTCCTGAAACAGTATCATGATCTGTAATTGCAAGAACGGAAATTTTTCCTGCAACTTTGTGAATCAATTCGGAAGGTGTGTATTGTCCGTCTGATGCTGTGGTATGGGTATGCAAATCAATCATATTTTAAACATAGCATAAAATTTATTTTTATGATACAATTGTTAAGATTCTTTAGATTTTCTTTTTATTTCGGAGAAACTGATGCCAAAAATTATTGCCTATAAAAAAGGTTCTATTCCATATTTTGAAGGCGACAAAGACGACCGTATTTTTATTTTGCAAAAAGGTAGTGTTTCTTTGTCCACTGTTGATCCGGAAACACAGTCATCCGTTGTGAATCTTGTAAAGCCGGGTGAATTTTTCGGAGTAAAGTCTGCATTGGGACGTTTCCCAAGAGAAGAAACGGCAACTGCCGATACCGACAGCACTGTTGTATGTCTTACAGTTCAGGAATTTGAAACGAATTTCAGTGGAAACAAGCAGATCATCATGAAAATGCTCCGTGTATTTTCAAATCAGCTGCGTCAGATACATAAAAAAATTGAAAGTGTCCTTCAGAGTTCTCCTGAAAATCAGATCACGGGTATGCTTTCTGTTGCGCGGTCGTTTTATGAAGATGAAAAATATATTTCCTGCTACGATGTTTGCAGTAAATTTGTACAAAGATTTCCTAATTCTGGCTGTATAGATGAAATTAAGAAAATGTTCAAAGAGTCAAAGGCTCATATAGACAGGAACCCGTCTGTATACGATGAATTTTCGCAGGAAGGAGACGGAGCATTAAAGCAGTTTGAGCTACCGGCTTTCGAGCGTTTTGCAAAAAAATATGCTCCTGGTCAGGTTATTATTTCTGAATATGAACCAGGAGATACTTTCTATCTGATCCAGAGAGGTGAGGTTCAGCTTTTAAAGTGTGTTAATGGTTCTTCAAAGAATCTTGATATATTGCGTGCCGGTGAATTTTTTGGAGAAATGGCGATTCTTGATAATTCTCCGCGTTCTGCAACTTGTATGGCAAAGACTTCCGTAAAATGTCTTGAGTTCAGCAAGGTAAATTTTGAAACTCTTGTGACTGGTAATCCTCAGCTGGCATTGAATCTCCTTAAGCTCTTCTGTAAGCGCATTTATGATCAGCACAGAAGATTCAAGGTTCTTGTAATAAAAGATACTCAGGCCCGTATTGCAGATGTATTCCTGCTCTTGCATGAAATGAATCCTAATCAGTCGAAATCTGACAAGGATATCCGTATTGATGCTACAATTTCTGATATTGCGCATTGGGCTGGTCTTACATATGAAGTAACAAAAGACGAAATAAGCAAATTTTCTGAAAAAAGAAAGATAGAAGTATTTGACACTTACATGATAATTGATACAATGTCTGAAATGAAACGGCTTGTGGATATATATAATACCCAGTCGGAAAAGCAGCTGCAGATAACAATGCGTTACAAAACACAGGGATCATCACAGGGGTAAGAGTCTGGTGTTTTGTGTCGGTTGATATATGCCGTTTTAGCTCAGTTGGTAGAGCACTTGCTTCGTAATCAAGAGGTCAACAGTTCGATTCTGTTAAACGGCTTGAAAATCCTGTTTTTTTCTTTATAAGAGAAAATTACAGGATTTTTTTATTTTAAATTCGTAAAATGCAATTAATATGCTATAATTATAGACATGGATATAATGCCTAGTCTTAGTTATGAAGAGTTGGAAAGTCGGCTTGAAACTCAGGAAACTCTTGTAGAATGTATTCAAGCGTTGCAGTCAAAAAGTAATGACCTCGGAGTTTCTGTTTATAATGTACTTTCTATTGTTGCTGGATTTTATGAAGCTGACAGGGTTCGTATTTACGAGCTTATAGATAAGGGAGAGAAACTCCGTTGTACATATAGGTTTTCGGTTGACGAAGAAAAAATCGATCCGAACGAAGATGATTCTGATACTCTTATAAACGAAGACTGGCTTAATATTCTTGAAGAAAAAGGCGAAATCTTTATAGATATAAGGACTTCTGACCTGCCGAAAGAAGTTAAGAATGAGATTTTTAAAAATCAGGAACATCTTAAGAATTTTATGTCTGTTCCTTTGATTCTTGAGGGAAATCTTCGCGGTTTTATAAGTGTTGGAAACGTAAGGCGCAACAAGAATTCACCTTTGCTTTTGCAGTCAGTTGCGGGTTTTATCCTGAACGATATAAAATCAAATGATTCATTTGAACAGAAAATATTCCAGGCAATAGCGTCTTCTACGTTGACAATGTATCTTGTGAATATTATCGATAATAATTTTCACGTTTCGAAAGATAATCCGAAAATCAGTAAGTTCATTTGCAGTAATGATTCTTTTAACTTTGATGATGCGAACAGACAGATTCGTGAAGTTGTGGGGCATATTGCAAGTTCGGATTTTATAAACGGAATCCTTAAATTTGTTGATCTGACTTCCGTTGAAGAAAGGCTTGCTGAAAAAAGTATTATAAGCCATGAATTTTACGGAGAGATGTTCGGTTGGTGCCGTGCTAATTTTATGCCGGTAAGCAAAGACATGGACGGACGGCTTAAGTACGTTATTTTTTCTATTCAGCCTATTGAAGAGGAAAAACGCCGCGAACTTGAATATCAGCAGATTTTAAGAAATACGCTTGGAAGTCAGAACGAGATCTATACGGAGATGCTTCAGGCTCAGAGCGCGGGTATTTTTTCTTTTAAGAGAATCAATCATGAGATTTTGATGATGAATCCGGCTGCGTTGAATTTGTTTGGTTGGGATTCGATTGTAAATGCACAGGATAATATTATGGCGGTTCTTGGAAAAATGGAATCACCTAAAAAAGATGCTATCATACATAAAATCCTTGCACTTAAGAACGGAGATCCTGAATATACTTATGAGTTTTCCATTCATAAAATGAGCGGTGAATTTAAATGGGTCCTAGGACATTCAAAGGTTGTAAAGCTTTCCAATCATGAAGAAATCATAATAAACTCGTTTACGGATATTACAGCCAATAAGAAGATGGAAACGGAACTTTTCTATCTTTCTCAGACGGATGCGCTTACAAAAATTAATAACCGTGGAAGTGGCGAACGCAGAATTGAACTTTTGCTTAAGAAGGGCGATTGCGGTATGTTCTGTCTTTTTGATGTTGATAAGTTCAAGTCTATAAATGATAATTTTGGTCATTCTGTAGGGGATGAAGTCCTGGTGGAAATTGCAAAGGCAATGAAAAAAGCGTTCCGCGGTAATGACATCATAATGCGTCTTGGCGGTGATGAATTTGCTATTTTTGCAGTTGGCGTTATGGATGAAAAGATCGGTTCTATGTGTATAGAACGCTTCTTTGAGACAATAGGGCAGATTTCTATAAAGCCGCTCCGGGACAGAAAAATTTCTGTAAGTCTTGGTGCTGTATTTACGGTAGCAGAAGGAGAAACATTTGATCATCTTTACCAGCGTGCTGATGTATTGCTGTATGAATGCAAGAAACTTCCTGGCTGCCAGTATAGTTTTGCACACGGAAGATAATAAGATCTTGCGGATGGAATTAAGTTTTTCTGATTAAGCCGGGCTGAGCGTGGAACCGTGCGTAGCAGGATGGCCGGCGATTTTCGGCGGCCAGACCGAGCCGTAGGCGGGCGGTGGAAGGCGAGTTGGAAATAAGCTGCCCTGTATATGATAATTGTAAAAATAGTAGAAATTTTGTAGAATTGACGGCATGGTAATTAGTTCTATCGACCTGAAAGACGGTCATGTTGTTCAGTTGAAAAATGGAAAAGAGCTTGTTTTGCAGCGGGATGATGCTGATGCTCTTATAAGTGAATTTAATACATACGGCGAAGTTGCAGTTATCGACCTTGATGCTGCAATGGGACATACAAATCCAAAGGGTGATACTGTAAATACTTCTCTTTTAAAGAGTCTTTTGCGAAAGGGAAATGTGCGCACTGGCGGCGGAGTTCGTTCCGTTAAGCGTGCCCGGGAACTTATTTCTCTTGGTGCCGAAAAAGTTATCATCGGTTCAAGCGCATGGAAAAAAGATCCTGAAAATAATAACAATGTTCTGAACGTTGAATTTCTTGAAGAACTTGTTGCTGCAATCGGTAAGCAGCGAATCATTATCGGTGTTGATGCCCTGAACGGAAAAATCGCAGTTAAGGGCTGGGCTGAGACTATTGATGTTTCAATGGTTGAAGGCGCAAAAATGGCCGAAAAATACTGTTCTGAACTTTTGTTTACCTGCGTTGAAAAAGAAGGCTGTATGCAGGGAACTAACATGGAAATGGCTAAGGAACTTCGTGAAGCCGTTAAGTGCCGCGTTGTAGTTGCCGGCGGAGTTTCTACAGAAGATGAAATTGAAGAGCTTGAACGCATGGGCTGCGATGTTCAGCTTGGAATGGCCCTTTACACAAATAAAGTAAGCCTTAAAAACAGCTTTATGCGCTGCCTTGACTGGAAAAAAGTAGACGGCATGGTTCCTGTAATCGCTCAGGACGCAAGAAGCAGCCAGGTTTTGATGATGGGCTATTCAAACAAAGAAGCCCTTGAAAAAACTTTCGACACAAAAAAACTTACCTTCTTCAGCCGCACAAGAAACACCCTCTGGACCAAGGGCGAAACCAGCGGTCACTTCTTAGAAGTTGTAAAACTTCGCGTAGACTGCGATCGGGATACAATCCTTGCTACAGTAATTCCTCACGGCGGCGTATGCCACACAGGAAGCTGGTCA
>Ga0256405_10002985_pt1 | contig 36525 bp, 30 predicted proteins | sample RumenRJG_02DNA_FD_189096 | JGI IMG/M metagenome (GOLD analysis project Ga0256405, IMG submission 189096) | Bovine rumen microbial communities from Lethbridge, Alberta, Canada - RJG_02 | ecosystem: Host-associated > Mammals > Digestive system > Stomach > Rumen | place: Canada: Alberta...
ATGCATCTGCCACGAGATTTATTTCTCTTAATTTTTCATCTTCCGTAATATGTACGTATAGATTCATTGTAATTCCGATATTTGAATGACCAAGAATATGTTGTAATGTCTTGGGTTTCATACCTGCCTCAATGCATCTGGTAGCAAATGTGTGTCTTAAGACATGCATTGAAAATCGCGGGATATTTGCCCTGTCACAATATTTCATCAAGCCTGTATCATAGGTGCTGTTTTTCACCGGAGTGCCATTCCGACACAAAAACACCGTATCTGACCATTCTATCGGTATAACTTTTAGTTCTGAGTTTTTTGCTCTCTGATTTTTCAGGATGCGGATTGCCTCATCTGTAAGAGGGATGGTTCGATATCCCGACTTGCTTTTCGGAGGACCGATTCTCCACTCTCCTACCTTGTAACGATACTCCATGGTTCGCTCAATCTTCATCGTTTTGTTCTCAAAATCAATGTCGCTCCAGCGAAGCCCGATTAGTTCACCGGTTCGAAGTCCCGTCTGCAAAATAAAACGATACTGGTTCTCATAACTGTAGCCAACTACCGCAGCCAAGAACTTCTTCTGATTCTCTATCGTGAGCGCTTCTCTTTTCACAGAAGGCTGTCCTATATCGCTTTTCAGTGAACGTTTGCATGGATTTACAATAATCACATCATTTTCCTTAGCAAACTCTAACATGTTATAAAGAGCGATTCTGGTCTGATAGATTGTCTTTGATCGATATCCTTCATCAGCCATCTTATTAAAAATCTGCTGACAATGAATCGGTTTCACATCTGCAAGCAACTTGCTACCGATGACGCATCGGATATTTCTCTCATATCGTTCTCTGTAGTTTCGTGAAGTATTTGGCCTTACTGTCTTCTCCTTCATCTCAATCCAATAATCAAACCAAGCGTCAACAATCATATCTGTTGCCTGATTTCTATCACTGTGTTGGTCTATATATGAAGCATCAGCAAGCCACTGTCTCACTTCCTGTAATTTCTTCGAGCGTTTCGATCTTCGTTTTCCAAATTTATCAACAAATCGAGCACAGTAAGTGCCATTGGGTTGCTGATAAATCCCGTCTCCAATCTCCTTTCCTCTTATATCTTTTCCCATTTGTGACTCCTTTCTTCTACTAAAGAAGCCCCAAATCAGCTTGTATATTATACACTAATCAGGGGCTCTTTACAATGTAGTTTCATTTTTCAAGTACGCAAAAACCGCTTATATCAAGGTGTTTCTATATTTCAATATTATCTGCGATAAACTTTTCAAATTCCTTCCGTTTCACCAATTTCTTCTTCCCTACGTAAAGAACAAACGGACATCTCGGTGTGCGCAACAGACTCTCTATCTTATTAATCCCAATATTGGAATACTCGGCGGCCTCCTTTATGGTGAGTGCCACCTTCGCTTCAATCGGCACTGTCTGCTTCTTCTGCTCCGACATCTTCGCCAATGTAGAATCCTTATAGTCCTCAATATTAATCATTTCCATTCGAAGGCTCCTCCTTTCCAAATATTTCCTTTAAATCCTGATAATGCGCCGATGCAATCTTCTCTCGCTTACTGTTACCGCCAACAAAGACCGGCGTGCACATTGCAAGGATACGATCATAAATACGTTTGTCCGTAAGCTCCTTTGGATTCTTCAAATCATCCATAGACTTATTTGTCGTGACAATTAAAGGCTTTCCGGATTCCATCCTGCGATTGACTACATTAAATACATTCTGCATAGCAAACTCTGTGGTGCGCTCCGCTCCCAAATCATCTAAAACCAATAAATCATAAGCAGATAAAGAGCGAACATATTCGTCTGAATCAAAAGCTGAGATATTACTGATTTCTGTGAAATCTCGCATCAAAACTCTCTTGCCTTGATCCAGAAGTGCATTTGCAATCGCAGCTGCGATATAGGTCTTGCCAGTGCCGACATCTCCATAGAATAATAATCCGACGTTCTTTTTTCTCACTTCATCCCAATGACTAACATAGGCCCTGGCTTTTTCCATAGCAGGCACGCTGCCATCATCTGCTTCGAAGGTCATGGCATACATCTGCTTCTCATGAAAACAAACCATGCGGTTACGCGAGACCATCTCTTCAAATTCACGCTTAGCACGTTCGGCCTGATCCTTTTCATAAGCCTCACGCTCACATTGACACATCACATGCACCTTCCAAAGCTTGCCCTTATCCAAGGGATGAGGAAGAACCTTTTCACATGGTGTATGGCACTTAGCACAATACAGTAAGCCATCTTCAGCGATATATGTTTCTTTTTTCAAATTCTGATTTTCCATCAAAAGCTCTCTCCTTCTCTCACGATATATTCTTTATGGTATGTTCCATTATTTATTCTGTTATATTTACTTGGGTCCGGTTTTCTGACCTCGGATGGGCTTGAATTCTGGCTACTGTAAGTATTGTTTTCTGGCTTATGTAGGTCAGATTTCTGTCCACTGTGGTCAGAATACTGACCGCTTTCAGATGTCCATGGAACCTTAATAAAAATATTTGTCATAGTAAGCCCCATCCGTCTTCTCTCAATCAGTCCTGCTGACTCTAATTCCTTCAAAGAGGCCTTCACTGTGGATTTTCCTTTACCCAAATCTCTAGCAAGCTGTGGCGCCGTATATCGGACGTATACGCGCCCATTCTGGTCATACCATCCATTTCTTTGGGATAAGATGCCACGGCCAAGCAGACAACCATATACAAGCAATGTGGTGCTGCTGAGCTTTGAATCCAACAAGGAAAGCGGAATCGGTATGAAATTGTTCAATTTATCATCTTTACGCAAATACCGATTTTCCATTTACAACGTCTCCTTTCCTGTAGGCTCATTTTCAGGCTTATGGTCCAATGGACCATAAGTTGATTCATAGGCCTTTCTGATACGCTCAACTTCTGTATAAAGCTCCTGTAACTGATTCTGCGGAACAAGTTGATAACGCGTGTAATACCTGCCATTCTTCGAAGCAATAAACCATCTTCTATCTAACATCTCTCTGGCAAACTCTCTCCGGATATCGTTAATCAGGAAATGTCGTATCGCCCATTCATATCGCTTGCCGATAAATCTTCGATACATGCAGACGATAAACATAATGGCTTTACCGAGAGGCCCATACTTCTTGGACTTGTAATCCTCATAATGCTTTTTCATCTCTGCGATTTCCTCCTCATGGAGAGTCGCATATTTCTTATAATGCTTTTTCAACACAACATCCTTTGCATCCTCCGGATAATGATTCCTACGAAGATACTCATATACATCACATTCATACTCATAGCGATTTGGAGTAAATGCTTCCTGAACCTCTACCTTTGGCGGATTTAAAAGGCGATCCATGTAATAGATCTGCTGGTAACAATTCTTTAATTCGCAGTCTTTGATTTTGTCCTGTAAAGTCTCATTCCTCGATTTCCACTCTTCAACATCAACCTGACGCTTCCTCTTTTCTTTCGATAATTTCTCTTCAAGCTCCCTAAGTTCTTGCGACAAATCAGCATTTTCTTCAACGCCTTCATAATATGCATCAAAGACTTCCTTAAGTTCTTTCGCGCGGTCATCGTAATCCGTGAAATGCATTCGATTATCCATTGTCCAGAAGAGGTTATTCCACTTCTGCGGATCCACACTTACTGACTTGCCATCCTGCGAAATCTTAATGATGGTATCCCTTGCTGTCTTAAAACCACTAATATTAGCCCTCGCTGTGGATTCCGGTTTGTCACACTCTTTCATCAAGTATTTCTTAATGTCGTCAAAGGAACGCTCCTCACGCCCCAAATACCGATAGATATCCCAATAGGTACCAATATGCTTTAATGTTTCTTCTACACTCATAAATAAATATCCTTTCCCCAATCACCCTTGCTGCAGTCAAACGAATTGGTATCATTTGTTTATAGTTTTGTGAGGCACGTCTGCCTCTGGTCAGAAAAAAAGCTTTTTTCCTCTCACAATGCATTTAGGTTCAAAAACAGTTGATTACTAAATGCCGAAAAAATTCATCCAAGAATCTGGCTTATTTTTTCCCCTCACTATACATATGGGGTGGTTTTAAGCTCATTACTAAAATTTCCGCAATTTTTTCTACCTCTATATATCATTTGGGTTGAAAATCGGCTCATTACTAAATAGCTCTAAAAAAACCTTTCACCTTATATATGGGATGAGCAAAAACTGATTACTAAAAATTCGAGAATTTTTTCTGCCTTCATCTACTATTTGGAACGAGTTGGAACTGATTACTAAAAATATGTATAAAAAAAGAGCAGCTATCCATTTCTGAATAACTACTCTACAAATGAGTCATCTATTAAACCTTATGAAATCCTGGTTTTAAGCCATTTCGCAAGCACCCGCGCAAGAAGTCTGCGGTGTGGATTAACCTAAGGTCGATCCATTCGTACCAACCTTTAACAAGAGGCTAACCCACCTGACCACATGAGGTCAACCCCTTTGTCCTCTATCTTCCACAAACCGCGTAAAATCAACCATTGCAGCATGTTAACGCATATTACGGCATATCCGTACCAAATGTTGGCACGGGCAAATTATGCATTTTCGGATAAGTCGGAATAATATACCCTTTTCACAACATAGTTGGCTCCGAAAGCCTTATAAATAAAGGCTTCTGCATATCCTCTGCGTTTTACGACTATTCCGTAAGCGTCTTTACAGGCAAAAATAAAAAATATAACAGGATACGCATAAAGGTGCATACCCCTTTACGCAGATTTTCCGTGCTCCTATGTCGCCCGCTTTAGGCGTATCCTAAAACCTCAAATTCCACTTGTGGTCAGATTGACCACAAGTTCTTCTGAAGGGCAACTTGTGCTCCAGTGGAGCACAAGTCATGAAAAATCCGACTATAAAAAAGTGCCGCTTCAGGTGATTATTCACCTGAACGACAACTTCTTTTAGATTATAATACCTCGCATTTTAAACAGTTCCAACAATACAGCCGGAATAAATTGTACACCTAAGTCTGCAAACTTGTCTTTCCAATTAATCATCTCACCTTTATCAAGTGTTACTGAGATTTCACATGCAAGAGCTAATATTTGCTGCATTTGTTCTTTCTGAATTTCTCCATTTTCTTGGTCTACTACAAGAGACTCCTTCAAAAGCACTCTTATATCATCTAACGTTTTCTCTAGTTTATCATTCTTCTCTTTTAATAAAGCATTATTCTCTTTGAGCAAAGAATTAGTCTCCTGTAATGCTTCGATAGTAATTGATGTATTCTTTTCAATCATTTCAAGATTATCATGATTCTCATTTTCACGTTTTATTCTTTCCTCAGAAGCTTTTATTGCCAATCGTCTTGATTCTTCAATGCTTGAGAAGACTTCATCTGCTTGCTTAGCAGAATTAGCTAACGCTTGATTTAATCCACTCAAGTCTATATTACTAAGATTGTTATTCATTCTTATACCCCACAACTCCTTCAGTTGCATTATCAATCAGGATTTTATTTAATTTCTTAACATCCTGCTCGTAAATCCTTTTTGTTTTGATGTGAATATGCTTTCCATCAATCGATAAACTTGGCTTCATAAACGTCTTTTTATCAAATCCAGAAATTGCTTGTCTGGACAATTCCGCACCATTTGCTACAAGAAGAATCATTATCTGCTTGGAAATCGGATACAAATAGTATAATGGTAATCCAACACCATTATCCAACAAGCCTTCCATAACGCCCGGGTAAGCATCGCTTACAACAAAATCCTCTTTGCAACGTTTTTTAACGCGCATAAAATACATTCCTGTAAGACCACAGGTATCCCTTACCATAAACGCTTTTATTGGTTCATCGATTTTAGGATTCTTTAACACTTCCTTAATAGACCTGCAATTAACCAATTCGCCAAGATTTCTCTTCCAAAAGTCGGTAAGATTCCCATCCTCTTGATAAAAGCCATAATAATCCTTGTATTCTTTATCTGCATTTCTGCCAAACTGCTTCTGCACGCGTTCAGAGCGAAATCCCATAATAGCAAAAAATAGCCTAAGCTTTTCATCTTCTTCAATTGTCAATACTATTTCATCATCAAAGAATTTTTCAATTATCCTAGATGCCTCATTTTCAAATTTTGCTAAATCCGTTTCTATCTTAACTGGATCTTCTGGATGATTAATGATATCCCGATATAGATTTCTTGTCACAAATACATCTTCTGGTTTCTTTAACGAGACAGACCTTGTCTTCAAATCAAAATAGGATAATTCTCCATTTTCATCACAAAATTTTCTTAAAATAAAGCGTGGAATATAATGATGACGTATTGGTTCCTTTTTCATTGCATCTTTTGCTCCTGCTTCCACGTATCCTCATCAGCTGTCTATGACAAGATAAGATTATTTTCCCTTAAATATTCAATAAATGTATCCAGAATAAGGTTTTTTCTATTCACAATGTCTTTTTCTTGAAAATCTTCTCTACTTTGTGCCATACCTTTTAGTTCACTAATAATCGTAGGCTCTTTGATCTTTCCTTTATCGTTAGTAAAGCCCATGTAATACTTCTTTTTATCCTCAAATCTATAATCTGAAGCACGTATGTTAATGCCTTTTTCAAGGAGTGATTTATTTCCTATAGACTCCAAATTTGATCCATCCAGTAGGGACCTTTCGTTAATCTGACGCTGACGAGAGAAAATATGCTCTATTTCCAGCGTCTTATCCGCAGGAATTAATGCCTGAGCGTCATCTGTATATGCCCACCATGCAAGTAATGATTTTGTTATTGGTCTTTGGTTTGTAAACTCATAGTTCTCAAACATCTTTCTAACCTGATCTGCATCAAATCTGAAATCTGCAAAAGTCACTTCATTCCCATTAACAATATCAATCATAGCCGGATAAGTTGGTGTTCTAAGTGCATTAACCCCTGGGCGTATCACTGCGTATGCCCATATAAAAGCTATTATTCTGTCTAGGAAGTTATATAACTCCATCTCAGCTAACTGACCATTTTCCTGCCGGTTCTTCAAATAATACACTGACACTAAGTATGTCCACATACCATTTGGCGCGTTATTCAATATCGATAGTTTCTTTAATACCCTGTCTGAGAACACGGAATCATCTTGGATTGACACACATCTCCAAAACTCTGCAAGTTCCTCCAGGTTTTGCAACGTCTCCTCTCTCTTAAGAATTGCGTACTTATCCCTCTCATAAAACTTTCTAAGAGCTTCCGTTGTAGTCTGTTTGATACCAAGTTTTGCTCTTTCAAAGTACATGTACCTTGTAAAGAGCTCATCCATAGGGGAACCAGATGGTGCAGCAAATATCTCATCACACTTCCCTTCAAGTTCCTTCCAACGCTGAATAAATTCATCTTTTCTATCCATATCTGAATAGAATTTATAAAACTGTGCCTTAAAAATATCCGTATCAGAAAGAGGCTTTCCTCTATCATTTAATGTTGAGAAAATACGTAATGCCGTATCCTGCGATTCTGCCTCAATAGGAAGCAATATACAATTATTGAGAATTCGCGTCGGCAAATATGCAAAATATGTAGGGAAAGTCTGCAAAAACTCATTAATTCTATCTTGAAAGAATCGATAAGTCTTTGCATATCTACTTTTTTGTTCCGGTGTCGTTTGCCCGGTCTTAAGAATAGTCAAAAATTCTTCCTTATCATCATCTGAAGATACCTCAGAATCAATCTTCAACTTATTCTTATCTGGATTGCCAAACTCATCCGTCTTCCAAATACATTTTGCGATATCATCACTTGTGCTAACCGAATTAGTATCTTTCATATTTCCGAATTTTGAGAAAAAAGCTCTAAGCAGAAGCATCAATGTTGTTAATCGTTGCTGCCCATCAATAATTTCAAGTTTTCCAGCTTCATTTTTAAAAGTTACAATTGGTCCAAGAAAATATTCATCTTCATCACTCTTAAATAAACTATAATCATTCTCCGGAAAAGCAAAAGTAAATATATCATCCCAAAGTGTTTGGCACTCTGTCTCTTCCCACGCATACGGTCTCTGGTAATCCGGAATCAAAAAATCGGATCTCTTATTTGAAAATAATTCTTTTATTGTTTGTTGATCAATATTAAGTTTAGACATTTTCCTTCTCCCTTATATCTAGTTATTAATGAATCTCTTTTACATATTGCCCTAGCCGCTCAGCATAGTTATTTACGCGTTGTTCCAGCATCATATCGTTATTGTCCGTCCACAATTCGCACTGAAGCATCACTGTCTGAACAGCATCATCCATGCCATCAGGTGGATACTTATGATCTTTTAAAAGCTTTTTGATCATCATACGCATCTTTGCACGAGCAGATTCTCTCTTCTGCCAATCAATGGTTCGATTCTTACGTAAAGCTTCTGCTAATTCCTTTGTGATGGCAATAAGTTCTTCATTCTCATAAAAATCCTTTATCGCTTGCGGTTTGGTCAAAGCATCATAAAAAGCCAATTCATCCGCGGTAAGTCCAAGTTCCTGCCCTTCTTTCTGTGCGGCTTGAATCTGCTTCGCAAGATTCAGCATTTCTTCAATAACCTGCTCATTTGTGAGCATTCCATTGAGGTATCTATTCATCGCTTGCTGAATCATCTCACTAAACTTTTCAGATTTAACAACATTAGTACGCTTATAAATAATAACTTGTTCTGAAATCAGTTTTTTCAATAGTTCAACTGCGAGGTTCTTTTCCTTCATCTTTCCAATTTCTTCAAGGAACTTTGGATCAAACAAAGAAAAGTCACTGTTAACATCAGAAAAAAGATTAATAACCCCTGTGCTTTTAATGCTCTGTTCCAAAAGCGCATTGACGCGCGCATTCATTTCAGGCAAGGAAATCTTTTTTCCTTCCCCTTTATTCATTAAGCGCATTACCAACACACGTACAGATTCAAAGAATGCTGCCTCAATACGAAGCGGCTCTTCGGCCAAAGAAGAGCAAAGCGATAACGCCTGGCGAAGCAATAGGGCTTCCTTTAGGAAATCTTCTCTTTCTCTCGAGCGATTCACATCAACTATGAAGTTTACCGCTCCACTTATCGCCTTTGATCTTTCTAAATCGGTACCGGTCATAAATAGTGAATAGTCATATCCATGGAATAAGTCGCGGCATACTGACAATTTCTCCAAGAATTTCGGATATGCAACTTTTGCAACATCTGTGTCTCCATAATTCTTCTTGTCACGCGTTGTATAATCATTCATCGCCTGTTTTAAGGCTGATGCAATACCTACATAATCAACAACAAGTCCGCCTTCTTTGTCTCCAAATACACGGTTTACACGAGCGATAGCCTGCATCAGATTATATCCCTGCATAGGTTTGTAAACATACATAGTAGCAAGGGATGGCACGTCAAAACCAGTCAGCCACATATCTACTACAATCGCAATCTTAAGAGGGCTTTCATTATCCTTAAACTGTTTTGCCAACTCATCACGATGACGTTTATTGCCAATGATTTCTCTCCAATCTTCCGGATCCTTATTACTTTCGGTCATAACAACAGCAACTTTATCCTGCCAGCCTGGGCGAAGTTCTAGTATTCTACGATAAATCTTCAGTGCTATTGCACGCGAATATGCAACCACCATTGCTTTACCTGTAAGAAGGTTCTCACGGTAGTTTTCGTAATGATCCAATATATCATCTACAAGCGATGCAATGGTCTCGTCGTTACCAAGGATAGCTTCCATTTGACCAAGTTCTTTTTTGCTTTTCTCAATCACTTCCGGATCTGCATTATTTGCCATAATGTCATATTCCGCATCAATCAAGTGAAGTGTCTCTTCGTCTAATTTCAGCTTAATAACACGGCTCTCATAATATACCGGTCTGGTTGCACCGTCCTCTACGGCCTGTGTCATATCATAAACATCAATGTACTCTCCAAAGACTTCTCTCGTACTTCGGTCTTTCAACGAAATTGGTGTTCCAGTAAAACCAATATACGTAGCATTTGGCAAACTATTTCTGATAACTCTGGCCGTACCAATCTTAATCTTACCGGTTTTAGCATCAACTGTTTCTTTTAATCCATATTGTCCACGGTGAGCCTCGTCAGCCATAACAATAATATTTCTACGCTCAGAAAGAGCCTCCTCCGACTCTTCAAACTTCTGCATAGTTGTAAAAATAATTCCGTTCGCCTGTCGACCATCCAATAAATTCTTTAAATGCTCTCTGCTTTCTGCATGCATAGGTTCCTGACGAAGAAAATCCTTACATTTGGCGAACTGTCCATAAAGCTGATCATCCAAATCATTTCGGTCGGTAATAACTACAATCGTCGGACTATCCAATGCTTCTTGTAAAAGATGTGCATAGAAAACCATAGATAAAGATTTTCCCGAACCCTGGGTATGCCAAAAAACGCCACCTTTTCCATCTGTTTCCGTGGCGTGCTTCGTTGATTCTATTGCTTTTTTTACAGCAAAATACTGATGATATCCTGCAAGAATCTTATATTGCTTTAATCCTTCATTAGAAAAACAAATGAAATTCTTTATTATATCAAGCAATCTCTCCTGCTCGAATATACCCTCAAAAAATGTATCAAACTGAGCATACTGCGTATTCTCATAGTTACCATCTTTCGTCTTCCATTCCATGAAACGATCTTCACCAGATGTAATGGTTCCCGCTTTGGATGTAAGATGATCACTCATAACGCAGATGCAGTTATAAATGAACATGGACGGAATTTCGTGCATATAGTTACGGATTTGTGTATACGCTTCCGACGCATCCGTCTCTTCTCTTGATGGAGATTTTAATTCCACTAAAACAACCGGAAGTCCATTTACAAAAAGCAAAACATCCGGTCGCTTATTACTGTTTTCAACAAACGTCCATTGATTTGCAACTATAAATGAATTCTTGCTTGTATTCTGATAATCTACCAGATATACGAGTCCTGACCGCTCTTCCCCTGTATCAAGGTAGCGAACCTCTATACCATGTTGAAGATAGTCCATAAACACGGCATTTTTCTGTACAAGCTCTCCATTTTCAAAATTCTTAAGCTTATACAAAGCATCTTCTATTCCATCTTCTGGCATATTAGGATTCAATCGATGCAATGCATCAATCAATTCCAAATCATAAAATGGACTTGTAAAATCCCTTTCGATATCCGGTCCATACACATGGCGATATCCCATATTTTGGAATAATTCGATTATTGAGTTTTCATAATCGGCTTCTGTAAAAAATGAAGACATGCTACCCCCTCTTCTCTGAATCTATATCATTGAGTATGTTTCTCGCAATTATTTCCGCATGGTTCTTGTCATATCCATCAGATAACAAATTCTTAATAATCAAAATCTTTATCCTACTCAATACACTATTTTTCTTAAACCAATCAGTTTCTTTATTATTGGCAAAAATATTGATTATATCTTCTGCTTCATCATCCGTAACATTTCTTCTTACTATATCAGCTATTAAATCATCTGTGATATCTTTCAAACCTTCGCTTTCAGGTTCATATAGTTTTAATAATTCCGCGTACTTCACAAATCTGGCAACAGGCTTTTTATTTAATTCACAATCCATTTGAATATGCTTCAATTGATATTCTAATTCTGGGAACAAACTAGATTCGTTTATATTATACTTATCCAATTCCTTCCGGATTTTATCCTTGTTATCATGCTCTACATAAAAAACAAAGGGAGCGAATTCATCACGTAAATCACATTCCGCTTTTTCAATAATCGCATTATTTAAATCAGGCCCATTATTCTTTATGTTAAATTTCGCCGGCAACAAAAAAGCTCCACTTTGCCTTGATAACCGCTCGTTATTAATCGCCGGTAAAACCACATACGCATCCTGCAATATTGATATAATTTTCTCCAGTTGTCCTTCTCTTTTAAATTCTTCAGAAATGACACCTTCGTTTTCAAGACTTTCAATTAGCTGTCTTAATGTGACTTCTCCGTTAAAATCAATTTTTGAAATAAAAGATACGGCCTTTACAACCCAATCGTCATATTTCAAAGCAGAATCTACTTGTTTAAAATAGACAACGCCATTTGGATAACGTTTTTCTGTTTCAAGGCCTTCCATCTGATACTCTTCTTCTTTGTCACATAACTCGCACGCAAAATATAACGCAACTAAAGGATTTGAAGTTATGTCAAGCAATCTTGTACTCAAACCATAATGTTGATATTTTTCCATAATCTCAAAAGTATCCCCTAGCAAACGAAACTCACGAGGTATTATTCGAAGCGGTTCTGTCATCAACTCATGCTCTACGCTCAATATATCTTCTCTGAAAATACTTGGTCTAATATCCCAATAATCTGCAGCTTGTCCTCTAAAAAAGAACTTTGCTCCAGCATTTTCCGGTTTTTCTAATATGTCATTTACCTTCTTAATATATTGATCTACGGATGATATTGACTCCGCATCGTTCATATACTCGTTACTATACATTTAAAAACCCTTCTTCTATTCTTATAAACGATAATTTACTTCAGCAAGCTCAGCTTTTATATAAAGACCGTTTCGTTGACATGACCCCATTTGATGGAGTGATGCCAAACGACTGGCATGAAGGAACGGTATCAGAAATCATAGAGCTTCATGATTCTCAGCGAATACCTCTTTCAAGCCGTGAGCGTGCAGATCTCGCAAAAATCTATCCTTATTATGGGGCCACCTCAGTAATGGACTATGTTGATAGATATCTGTTCGATGGTATATATCTTCTCCTTGGCGAGGATGGCACTGTTATTGATGCTAAAGGCTTCCCTATTCTCCAATATGTAGAAGGAAAGTTTTGGGTCAATAACCACGCTCATATAATTACAGGAAAGAATGGCTTCTCTGTCGAACTGCTCTATTTACTGTTCAGCATGACCAATGTTCAATCCATTGTTACCGGAGCTGTTCAACCCAAGATCAGCCAAGCCAATCTCAATAAAGTTCCTGTAATAATACCATCAGTAGCCGAGCTACAATCATTCGATTCAGTAATTCAACCTATTTTTGCTCAAATAAGGAACCTGAGAGCGGAAAATGACCGGCTTGCCACTATAAGAGATACCTTGTTGCCTAAACTTATGTCCGGCGAGTTGGATATATCTGATATAGCCATTTAAGCCGCTAAATTATCGTTTATCCTATCATTATTTTCTATTTTGTCATCTATCATCGAGAGTATTCTTGAAATTTGGCATTGCTTTTCCTCATCATCAGGAACTTCTATTTCCAGTCCCTTTATGTCGTTTCTATTTACGGAGCCAAAAACTGTTCCACTCTCTTTATTAATCAATTGTGGCATATAATATTTCAAAAGATAAAACAGGAAATCCTGATTCCCATTTTTCATTCTTATACTACAAACACCTCGTCCTAAGCACATATCCACAGGAGTATAGTTTAAGTCACCAACGGGTGCTCTGACACTCATAATAATATCACCAGCTTTCGCTGTTTTTGTAGGCATAGTTGTAAATGTATCAAACACCGGATATCTTTTCCCAAAAGTTCTATTTCCTTGTAAAAAAGGCATTCCTTCTCCGTCAGAATTGTAATATTCTGACTTAGGAGATTGACCCATTGTAATATCTGCTATATCGCCCAAAACACATTTCATCTATTTCACCATCCTATCCAATATATTTCCTATGTGCTGTTTTCACATTGCTTTGTTTAACCATTGCATACTTCATGGTCGTATCTATCCTCTGATGCCCAAGAAGCTGCTGAAGCTGTTCTATAGGCATACCTTTATCAATCGCCATAGTTGCGAGCGTTCTTCTAAATTTATGTGGGTGGACTTTATTAATATCCAGTCGCTTTCCCATCTCTCGAAGTCTATGTTCTATGCCACCTATTTTTATGCGTTCATATGGTGCCCTCAATGTAACAAAAAGTGCCGGATTATCATCAGAACGGCTATTAAGATACTCCTGCAAATGAAGCTTTGTTCTGGCATCAAAATACACCATTCGTTCCTTATCACCTTTTCCAAACACGACGCATTCTCGTTCTGAAAAATCTATATCCTCCTGATTTAATAGAACCATTTCTCCAACACGCATACCAGTTGATGCAAGCATATCAATCATTGCCAGGTCACGTAATTCAGTACAATTATCACGCATCTTTTCCAAGTCTTCGTCAGAGTATGTCTCTTTAATGCTGCTTGCTGTCTTCACTTTATGAATGCGGCGTACCGGACTTTTTACAATATAATCCTCATCTTCTAGCCACGAATAAAAGCTTGAGAGTATTCTTCTGATATTATCAATAGTAATCCGACTAGAACCATGCTCCTCTTGATATCTCATCAAATATGTGCGTATATCTTCTGTCGTAATTCTACATGTATGTTTGTCTAACGTGCTAAGCATTGCGTTTATTGTGTTTTGATAATAGTCCAAAGTCTTTTCAGAACACCCCTCTATCCTTTTGGCTGATATAAATCTATCCAGTAATATAACGCTATTGCTTGCGCTTCTCTCTTGATCCGATTCTGTCAAATCATAGTGCAATAATACTTGTTTAAGAACACGCTCAAGCTGAGTCATTTGCATATTATCGAGATTAGAAAGCATCCCCTCCATAACCTCATTAATAAAATCTTCTTTCATGTCATACCTCCATTTATTGGAGAACGACACAGGCGACAGTTCCGCCAGTGTTTAATCCCGCCGCCTATAGGATATAAGTTCTATTCTTCATTCTCTTTTATCTGCAGATAGTAAAACTCTTTCTGTGCCTCTATTTCTGCTCGTAGTTCTTCTTCTGTCGGAAGATACAATTTATACTTTGAAGCAAATAATTGCTCATTCTCATGAAGCACCGAATATTTTGCAATATCTTCATCTGTATCTGCACAAAGTACAATTCCCAACGTTGGGTTATCATCCGGTGCCTTCTTCAAATCATCATACATACGGATATACATATCCATCTGGCCAACATCCTGATGCGTAATTTTATCTGTTTTTAAATCCACTAAGACAAAACATTTTAAAAGATAGTTATAAAACACCAGATCGATATAATAATCTTCCTTATCGGTATGAATATGTTGCTGTCTCGCAACAAATGCATATCCTTTTCCAAGCTCCATAAGGAATTTCTGCAAGTTATCGATAATACACTGTTCAAGATCAGATTCATAATAAGATGTATTTTCTTGCATTCCAAGGAACTCTGCTATAACAGGATTCTTAATAAATTCAAGCTTATCCTGTAATGGTTTTGTTAATTCAATCATTTCATTTTCTACACCAGCTTTATCTTGAGATTTCAACAAGCGATAATAATACTGGGTTGAAATATTTCTACTCAAAGTCCTGATACTCCAGGTCTGCTCATATGCTTCCTTTGCATACCATTCGCGCGCATCCTTGTCATCAACCTGTAGCAGGCGTTCATAATGAGACCATGACAGCAATTGTGCCGACAACGTTGGCACAATTCCATTCCCTTCAGATTGTGCCGACAGTGTCGGCACAATCTCCGGAAATGTCTTATAAAACTGTAAAAACTTATAAATAGTTCTCTTACTAAAGCCTTTTCCATACTTTTCTGTAAGGGAATCTGAAAGTCTTTTAACAACTTCTAATCCATATTCAGCCCTATCCTCACCTTTTAATTCTTCCTCAGAAATTCGCTTTCCCAAAAGCCAATTTCTTAACACCAAGGAAATATTAGCCGACTGAATCGCAACCCGCTGTGCACTCTCAATGATGTTACACGCATCATCCATTATGTCATTTGTGTTTGTATACCTTATTAAATCATTCATAAAACAAATCCTTTCAGAATCATTTGTGCACTAAACGATAATTTAGCGGCCTAAATGTCAAGTCTGGAGATATCTAGCTCTCCAGACATCAGCTTAGGGAGTAATGCATCCCTTAAGGATGACAAGCACTGTATTTCATCAATATTTGCTTTAGTTTGCATTCGGATTGCATGAAGTACAGAACCGATTTTCTGTTGTTCGTCCATTGGCGGAAGCATAAAACGGTATTTTTTGAAATCCTTAAGGACTATTCTTGGTAATGCCGAGCCGGAAACATAGTTATCTCCAACATCTTTTCGAACAGAAGGCTGCTTAAGGAGATACAAGAGAATCTCTGGCATTATGATGCTTGTATTTGGCCTGAAAATAGCAATGGACGAAAGAATTGCTTCATCCTTCTCTTCGGAGCAGATGAATATTTCTTTCAGATAACTGCCATCCTTGGCTACTAAGATGTCGTTAAACAAGGGTACACAATCGCCCTTTTGCATTTTTTGGAAATCTTCTTCTGAAATATGCTTACAGGACGTGGGATTAAATCCGTAGGTTTCCATATCCTTAACGGAATACATAGGATACGGAGATTCAGGAGAATCTGCAGGGCTATAGTGTGATCCGTCAGTTATTCGGGTACACACATCATCCAGCGATACTTCTGTCCATTCAGAAGGGGCAACGCCGCCATATGGAGCAAAATCCATGAAGTATTGACGGAAAAGGGCTAATGCCTGCTCCTCTAAATTATCGTTTATACGTTCGTTTAATTCTCTTTTCTTATCTAAGTCATTTAATACAGATGCAATTTTTATCTGCGTTTCGATATCAGGGCAAAAAATCTTACATTTTAATAATTCAGGCTGCCTCAATCCTATAACAGTTGTTCCAGTGGCTCTCGAATACATTTCTGTCAAGAACTTTGCCGTCGTCATATAATGATAAACATAATCTGAATTAAATTCTTCTGATATTCTCAAACCAAATAATCTTTGACTTAACACGATTTTTTCATCAGAATTCCACTGAAAAACTTCTCCAAAGGGGGCTTCTGATGTAATTAGAATATCTCCTCGCTCTATCTCGTCAGGCATCCAGCGATGGTACATCTCATCGTCCACATATCTAATACTATCTGTCTGTACGATTCTTCCTGTTTTTACATTTTTTGCCGACAAAGCTCTATATCCTTCGTCCGCCCAATCTCCGCCTAGCTTTTTAGGGGTTAATCCTCTATGATCAATTACTAATGAAACAATATCTCCCAAACAATACTCTTTCCATTTAGATTTCATATCCAATAGCCCCCAACTTCCTTCTAATCTCATCTTCAAGCTCATGAGATTTTGCAAACATATCAGAAAGTTCAGATGTCAGTCTTCCCATTTTTTCTTCAAATGGCTCACCATCATCTTCCTGTTCCTTAATACCTACATATCTGCCAGGAGTAAGAATATAATCCTGCTTAGCAATATCTTCCAAGGATGCTACTGCACAGAATCCTTTTTCATCTTCAAGTTCACCATTCTGAAATGCTTCGAAAGTATCAGCCAGTTTCTTAATATCATCATTAGTGAAATCTCTATGCTTACGATCAACCATATGCCCCATTTCTCTGGCATCTATAAAGAGAGTTTTTCCTTTTTGCTTCTTTCCCTTAGTAATAAACCAGAGTGTAACCGGAATCGTTACGCTATAGAAAAGCTGTGTAGGCATCGCAATAATACCTTCAATCAAATCATCCTCAATGATTCTTTGACGAATATCGCCTTCACCACTCGACTGTGTGGAAAGAGCTCCATTTGCAAGCACCAATCCAATTTTACCGTTAGGAGCCAAATGGTGAATCATGTGCTGAATCCATGCATAGTTGGCATTTCCTGCTGGTGGAATACCATACTTCCATCTCACGTCATCGAGAAGCTTATCCTGATTCCACGGATGGTAGTTAAACGGTGGATTTGCAAGAATAAAATCTGCCTTAAGTGTCGGATGCAAATCATTGGTAAATGTATCAGCTTGATATGGTCCAAAATCCGCATCAATACCACGAATAGCCATGTTCATCTTTGCCATCTTCCAAGTATCTGCATTTGCTTCCTGTCCATATACAGAAATATGGCCTCTTTTTCCAGAATGGGCCTCAATAAACTTCGCACTCTGAACAAACATACCGCCTGAACCACAGCAGCAATCATATACACGACAATTATCGAATGGTTTTAATACAGAAACCAATGTCTTTACGACACTGGAAGGCGTATAGAATTCTCCACCACCAACGCCTTCTTTTTCCGCGAACTGGGCAATACAGTATTCATAAGTTCTGCCAAGTAGATCTTCACTTTTCTCTGCATCACTCATATCTATATCATTGGTAAAAATATCTACTACATCACCAAGAACTCGCTTATCCAAATCAGGACTGGCATAATTCTTTGGCAATACATTCTTTAATGTCTTATTCTCATCCTCAATAGCACGCATAGCATTATCGATAATAGTTCCGATTTCCGGTGTATGTGCTGCAGATGCAATAGTGCTCCATCTTGCAGCTTCAGGAACAAAGAATACGTTCTCCATAGTATAAGCATCGCGATCGTCTTCAAATCCATCGCCCTCATCTATTAATTCCTGATATCTACGATCAAATGCCGCCGAAATATAGCGCAAGAAAATCAATCCAATGATCACTTTTCTGTACTCTGCCGCAGGGATATGTCCCCAAAGGACGCATGCTGCATCCCATAATTCTTTTTCAAAGCCAATATTTGCATTGGTCTTATCTGCCATTCTTAATTCCTCCGTTTATGCTATAAATCTTAGCCAGAAATCTGACTTTTTATCATTTTACTATTTATCCTGTCCCATATTGCGGACTCGTCTCGGATCTTCCGGTTTTTTTGCATCTTTTGGTACCAACCAAGTATTTGCAGCAAAAACCGCTCCTTCAATCCTACCTTCTCTACACAAAGTCGTAACTCGACGCCGTGATATATTCCAAATTTTTGCAATTTCAGATGTAGATACATACTCCATAACAAATCCTCCAAAAAGGTCGAAAAGCTGACTACTTTAGTATATTCCTTCTGAGGAATAGTTTCAATAAAAAAAATAGGAATGTAAGCACATTTGCCACATTCCTATCTGTTACAGTTCACACCCTAACTTGACACCATAGCATAACTATAAAATATCGCCTAATACTTCCCACACCCCAAAAGGGCGTGAAACTCAGTGTTTACAATGTTTGCGGCGCAAAAATACCATTATGCCGCCGACAACTGCTCCGCGCAGGCCTCTAAGGGCGCTTTCAGATAGTTTGGCAGGTTGTTGATGAATTGCTGTACAAACCCTGCCATTTGAGCATCAGTGAGCGCAAAGAACTCTTTGACGGTTGAAAGCAATGCGATCATGATTAGTCGCATAGAATGGTCAAAGGTTATTTCCGCTACTTCCTGGACATACAGGTAGAACAGTTCTCCGAGCGATCGGTGATCTGTGTTTGCCCTCTGGAACACGCTAAGCATCATATACCTGACATTGGCTATGGCAAGGTGTGCTGTCAGCGAATCAAAAGATGTGCTTTGGCATTCCTTCGTATATTTCAGATACTGCTTGCAAGTCTTGAAATAGACCTCAATATTCCAGCGGTATCCGTACCGTTTAATGATTTCTTCTTCCGAAAGCGTCGTATCGGTGCAGATGATGGCAATCCAGTCTTTCTTATTTGCCTTGTTACGGACATAGACAAGTTTTGCCGGTATGCGCTTCAGGATCTTGCCGTACTTTTTCTGTAAGAGATTGACCTCTACGGAAAGAAGATATTTTGAACGGCCTCTACGCTTTTTGCTGCGGGAGAAGATTTCTTTAACGTCGTGCTGCTCACCGTCATACTCATAGTAGACTTTGCCGGATTTTTTCACCATGGCGATGACATCCATATGCAGTCGATCTTTGATGTCCATGATCCCCTTCGGCGTGGCAAACCAGCTGTCAAAAAGCACATACTTTGCGGTATGGCCGGCAGCAATAGCCTGAGAGAGCATCTGAAGGATCAGTTCCGGAACCTTCATACATGCCTGCTTCCGGATTTTTCCTGCAAGTGTACGGCCATCGTATTCCTTTGCTTTGGAAATGATCAGTTTCTCATTCCCAGAGGACAGCGGCGTAAAATCGACCGGAACATTGGAATAGCCATCCGTCCAGAGCAATGTCAGGATGCGATAGCCCAGTTCATATTTCATGCTGACATGGTTGAAGAACCTGCTTACCAGTTCCGTCTTCTTCCCGGATTTCTGGAAAGGTGTATCATCAATGATGAAGAATTCTTCCCGATCATCGGAAGTAGCAGGCCGCATGAATTCAACTACAAGCTTCTGCGAGAGAACGCGCAGGAACTTGTGCCAATTGATCGAGGCATTATTGCAGAACCGGCGGATTGTATTCTTGGAGAATGGCTCTTTATAAGCACCGACACGCATGGACATGTATGTGCTTAACGGCTGGAACATCAGCGTTACCAGGTAGGCAAACAGCTGGATCACCAAAAAGCCTTTCTGCTTGTATCCATTGCACTGTTTCAGAATATCAGATACCTGATATTTTCGGAGGAAAGAACCGACTTCGTTCGTAGCATCTTGAAGCAATATCTCAGACTGTGATATAGTATTCATAGCGTAGCACTCCTATGTTGTGAATGATTTTGTCAGCAACTTAATTATATCACAGCTGGGTTGTGACTACGCTATTTTATTGTTGGAAACCCGCTTAGAATAAGGCTTTCCGGCACTTATTCATGTGGGAAGTATTAGTAATTATAAAATTTTTTCTACTGTAAATCATTCATCTGGCATTCCATAAAACTCCTTGGTAGTTGTTACTTATATTTTTAAACGATACACCGTGTTGTTGGTTTCACCCTCAGAAACTACAACGTTTGCCTCTTCCAACATCTTCATATATCGCCAAGCCGTTGTTCTTGCTTTACCCGTTAACGCCATTACTTCTTGGATAGATAACTGTTGCTTTTCCTCCAATGGATCTAACAATGGTATAACCTTATCATAATCAGCTTGTTTCAAAACTTGTTTCAATCTTGTTTCATTTTGTAACAACCCACTATCTTTATTTTACCCGTATCAAAAACCAGCTGTCACAGATTGCCATGACCGCTGATTCGCTGCAATTATGGATTGAAAACACCCTGGTGGAGACATAGGGTCTCTATGGAATCTAATGATTCCTTGGGGTGATTCCATGTTCTTCATAGTATTTCTTCTTTTGGTCATACATATCTGAATCTGCCAAACGCTCTAAATCATCAATAGACGCTTCCGGATGTTCCTTGTATGAGGCAAACCCTACAGACATGAATAGCTTCTCGGTATAAACACCATGCCAACACTCTGCTTTGGCCAAAATATTTTTCCGAAGGGTTTCTCCTGCTTTTACAGAAACGATAGCCATAAATTCATCGCCACCGGTGCGATATACCTTTCCAAGGTTTCCAACGGTCAGTGCCAGACAATCCGCCGCACCTTTTATCAGCTCATCTCCTGCTGCATGTCCCTTCGTATCATTGACAATTTTCAACCCATTCACATCAACAGAGAAAATAACAAAATCCTCCGGCAGCTTTTTCTTCCGAAATTCCATCAAATCTTCGTCATAACATCTACGATTAAACAGACGTGTCATTTCATCTGTCATGGAAATACGAATCAGATGCTCTTCTCTTTGCTTTTCTTCCTCTACATTTCGAGTGGTATAAATTACCACAGTAGGATTCCCCTCATCATCCGTTTTCACAACAATATACTGGGCGCGAAACCAACCGGAAACCACATCAATAAAATCCGCACTAATAAGCTTCTTCCCCTTAAGCCGGGACTGAACTGTCTGGATATTGGTAAAACTTAAAAAATCCTCTATCTGGTCCGGCATAACTTTTTCCTTTAGTATTTGATTCATCTGGGTATGTGTCTGAGTTTCCTTATCCATGGGAATTCTTTTCAGTTCGGTATCACGCAAAGACATCTCAGTTTTAGCCTCAAAATCCAAAAGATTCACACGTTCATAGATTTCAGCCATGGAATCCAAAAGATCAAATCTCTCCTTCATAGACTTTTCCTGAGATCTGATAATCTCGTTTTGTGCAAAAAGCTGCTTGAAATAATTAATGGTAAGCTTCCCGATAATAAATGCTCCGGCATACATAATAATGTATTCAATGGTGAATCCACTCATTCGATCTGCAAAAGCTGCCGCTGCAGTGGCATAATCCGCTCTTAAAGAATAATAATAGGGTGCTGTTAAAAAAGCAGCTATCCCCATCAAAACATAATTCAAAATGGACGCATATAAAAATATAAACCTGTCACAAAACAGCAGACTAAGAAGTGGCACCAAAAACCATGTAAGGTAAATACTTACATGAGAATATGACATATAAAGAATCAAAACACTCAGTGCTGTCAGCGCAAAAAGACAGGTAAATGTAGAACTGGGAATCTTCCCCCGCAGAATCATATGTACGAAAGACATAAAAATCATAGAAAAACTAATCACCCAACATGTAGTATAGGTGATATCTGGAAATATTCCGGCATGTATACCGGAGGCAATAGCCGGACCGGTTAGTGCAAAAAACCAAAGTACTCTGTTAAGGTACCGGTTAACTGTTACGCGGTTCTCTAATAGGAACTCGCTGTATAACGTATTCTCTGTTCTATTCATAACACTCTCTCCTAAAAATGTTTATATAGCATTCTACCACTTTTTTCAAAAAAAAGAAGGTAACTGATGCTCCAACTCGTTCCAAATAATAGATGAATCGAAGAATTTTTCTTCCAAGTTTAGTAATAGCTCCTCAACCCACCCAAATGTATATTGAGAAGAAAATTTTTCAAAAACTGCAGATTTGGATAAAAAGTGTCACACATATTTATTGAATGGATATTTTAGTAATCCACCTCAAACTGAACCAAATGTAATTTGAAGGAAAAAATGTACATTGACAAGTGAATATTGGATAAAAGATTTGTTGGTCTGAATTTGATTTAAGGGAAGGAGGACACACAAGAAGCCTTAGGCATTCATTCTGAATGGGTATTTGCAAAAGAAGATGGCGAGTGGACTACAACTGTAGCTTATTATGAAAGTCTATATAAAATGTGTGTGGAAAAGCTTGGACTTGGTCTCAGTAACAATCACGCCTTTAGAATCGCACTTAATTCTTATGTACTAATACTTCCCACACCCCAAAAGGGCGTGAAACTCAGTGTTTACAATGTTTGCGGCGCAAAAATACCATTATGCCGCCGACAACTGCTCCGCGCAGGCCTCTAAGGGCGCTTTCAGATAGTTTGGCAGGTTGTTGATGAATTGCTGTACAAACCCTGCCATTTGAGCATCAGTGAGCGCAAAGAACTCTTTGACGGTTGAAAGCAATGCGATCATGATTAGTCGCATAGAATGGTCAAAGGTTATTTCCGCTACTTCCTGGACATACAGGTAGAACAGTTCTCCGAGCGATCGGTGATCTGTGTTTGCCCTCTGGAACACGCTAAGCATCATATACCTGACATTGGCTATGGCAAGGTGTGCTGTCAGCGAATCAAAAGATGTGCTTTGGCATTCCTTCGTATATTTCAGATACTGCTTGCAAGTCTTGAAATAGACCTCAATATTCCAGCGGTATCCGTACCGTTTAATGATTTCTTCTTCCGAAAGCGTCGTATCGGTGCAGATGATGGCAATCCAGTCTTTCTTATTTGCCTTGTTACGGACATAGACAAGTTTTGCCGGTATGCGCTTCAGGATCTTGCCGTACTTTTTCTGTAAGAGATTGACCTCTACGGAAAGAAGATATTTTGAACGGCCTCTACGCTTTTTGCTGCGGGAGAAGATTTCTTTAACGTCGTGCTGCTCACCGTCATACTCATAGTAGACTTTGCCGGATTTTTTCACCATGGCGATGACATCCATATGCAGTCGATCTTTGATGTCCATGATCCCCTTCGGCGTGGCAAACCAGCTGTCAAAAAGCACATACTTTGCGGTATGGCCGGCAGCAATAGCCTGAGAGAGCATCTGAAGGATCAGTTCCGGAACCTTCATACATGCCTGCTTCCGGATTTTTCCTGCAAGTGTACGGCCATCGTATTCCTTTGCTTTGGAAATGATCAGTTTCTCATTCCCAGAGGACAGCGGCGTAAAATCGACCGGAACATTGGAATAGCCATCCGTCCAGAGCAATGTCAGGATGCGATAGCCCAGTTCATATTTCATGCTGACATGGTTGAAGAACCTGCTTACCAGTTCCGTCTTCTTCCCGGATTTCTGGAAAGGTGTATCATCAATGATGAAGAATTCTTCCCGATCATCGGAAGTAGCAGGCCGCATGAATTCAACTACAAGCTTCTGCGAGAGAACGCGCAGGAACTTGTGCCAATTGATCGAGGCATTATTGCAGAACCGGCGGATTGTATTCTTGGAGAATGGCTCTTTATAAGCACCGACACGCATGGACATGTATGTGCTTAACGGCTGGAACATCAGCGTTACCAGGTAGGCAAACAGCTGGATCACCAAAAAGCCTTTCTGCTTGTATCCATTGCACTGTTTCAGAATATCAGATACCTGATATTTTCGGAGGAAAGAACCGACTTCGTTCGTAGCATCTTGAAGCAATATCTCAGACTGTGATATAGTATTCATAGCGTAGCACTCCTATGTTGTGAATGATTTTGTCAGCAACTTAATTATATCACAGCTGGGTTGTGACTACGCTATTTTATTGTTGGAAACCCGCTTAGAATAAGGCTTTCCGGCACTTATTCATGTGGGAAGTATTAGATATCGCTTTTTTAATAGCCTTCAAACCCAGAAAAAACCTGACTTTTTCTGGGTTTTAGCTTGCTTTTTACATCGTTATGGTATATAATATAACCGTAACGATATTTTATAAGAAAGGACTTAAGTATGGGCATCATCAAACAATACGACAAGCGAACCGGGATCACCTATGTTTACGAGTCAAAGGCATACTGGGACAAAGAAAAGCATATGAGCCGTGCCAAAAGAACACTCATCGGAAAGATGGATCCCGAAACCGGCGAAATAGTTCCGACTGACGGAAGGCACCGGAAAGTGAAGGATTCTGCGGATGAGGAACCTGATTACAAAAAGCTGTATGAAAAACTTCTAAAAAAGTACGAATCCCAGAAGGTTCTGATCGACTCACTAACGGAAGAAATAAAACAGCTTAAGGAAAAATAATCTATGTACGACTCTCTGCATGAAATCATCGCCACTTTACAGTATCGAAATAAAAGCCTCCATGCGCAGCTTGAGGCTTTTAAAAGTGGCGAAAAATATCTACAGATGAAGGCGGATTATAAAACGCTCCTTCACAGTGAGGAAAAACGTATTCATAGGCTCGAAGTTGAACTATCCAAAGCCCATGCGCAGACCGTTGATGTTCGAAACAAATGGTACGAGGTTGTCAGCGACATGGAAAAGGAACACAAAAAAGAACTCGCCAGAAGGGATGCCCGAATAAAGGAGCTCAAAAAGCGTATCCTTTTGGTCGAAAAACAGCGTGATGATGCCCTGGATAAGCTTACAGAAGCAAGACGCGAGTCGTATGAGGTAAAGATCGCGCTTGAAGAGGAGCAGGGCAAAAACCATAAACTTACGGCTCAGCTTAACCGTGATTATGAGAATTCTTCTAAACCCTCTTCTCAATCTCCCAATCACAAAAAAATATCTAACAGCAGGGAAAAGACAGGCAAAAAACCCGGAGGTCAACCCGGGCACAAAGGACATGGTCGCAAAAGCCATGAGCCATCGAAAGATCCCATCATGCTCCCACCACCAAGTGAGGTGGTGGAAGATCCTGATTTCAAAAATACCGGTAAGATCATACGCAAGCAGATGGTAAACATCAGCGTTTCGCTTGACGTTACGGAATACGCAGCTGAAGTTTTCTATAATTCAAAGACTGGCGAAAGGTGTCACGCCAGCTTCCCTGAAGGATATGTAAACGAAGTAAACTATGGCGGCAGCATCAAGGCATTGGCATTTATCCTAAACAATGAATGCTGCGTTTCCATAGACAAGACAATAAAACTTATATCCGATCTGACAGGGGGCCAGCTTACCATTTCAAAAGGCATGGTAAACGGGCTTTCAAAAGAGTTCGCTTTGAAAACCGAAAAGGAAAAGAAGGAAATCTTTTCATCCCTTATGAAAAAAGCGGTTATACATACTGACAATACCAATGCAAGGTGCAATGGCAAAAGCCGGTTTGTGTTTGTTGTAGCATCGCCCGACGGAACAGCCCAGTATTACTTCAGGGAAACCAAGGGACATGCCGGCATAAAAGGTACACCAGCAGACCTGAACCAGGCGGCGATAATCGTACATGATCATGATACCACCTTCTACAACTACGGTAGCGGCCACCAGGAGTGCTTAGTTCATATCCTGCGATACTGCAAAGACAGTATTCAAAACGAACCTGACCGAAGGTGGAATAAGAAGATGTATAAACTCTTGCAGGAAATGATTCATTACAGAAACAGCATAGATGAAGCCAAAGGCTTTGACGAAAAGACTGTTAAAGACTTTGAAGACAGATACGACAGTATCCTGGAAGAAGCCCACACTGAGTACGAATATATTCCGCCGAGCAAGTATTACAGGGATGGATATAATTTGTATAAGCGGATGGCGAAGTACAGACTCAGCCATCTACTGTTTTTGCATGATATAAGAGTTCCGCATAATAATAATCTTGCGGAGCGTCTTTTGCGTGCCTTTAAGCGCAAACAGCATCAAGTCATGAGTTTCCGATCAGATGAGAGCATAGATTACCTTTGCCAAAGTATGGGCACACTACTATCAATCAGACAGGATTCAGAATCCATGATATACGACAGTGTATCGAAGATCTTCGATAGGCAAAAGGCCGGTAGATCGACTTGATATTCCAAGTCTAATCTACCGGCTCTCTTATATCAAGCTAGGGTGTGAACTGTAACTCCTATCTCGCTTTACGATGAACTTCATCTTTCTTACTCTTGACATAAATTCCATAGAAAACTATAATTTAGGTACTTGTTTGGAGGGTATTCGTATCCTCAAATATGTCCCCTTGAGTGTTGGTAGCGCTCAAGGGGATTTTTTTATTCGTCTACCCATTCCATTTCCTTTTCACATTCCCAAAAAGTTTTTCCATCAAACAATGGTTCTTTTAGAAAAGCATCCAAACTCGCAGGACGATCCAATCCTTTTACACTCCATAAAACGGATGCTGTAGGTTCCCACTGCTGCAGTTCAAAGTAATATGTTCCATCATCCAGATTGTATCCTTGCGAAAAATACTTTTTTCCATGATAGACATATATAACCTCTTCACCATCCAAGAGTTTTTCAACAAACTCATCAATATTTCCATTAATCATAGTTCAGCTCCTTTGAAAAACTTTTTATACTGCTTATAAAGCTTCGAATTTTTATGCATCCGAATCGTTGTACGTTCAAAGTTAGGCGTTTTACTTTGGCTAAATTCCTTTCCATAGACATGGTAGTGTAAGACCTTGTCTAAACCTTTTCCAACCTTTGGTTCTCGGTGATACGCAATTTCAATTCTGAGATTGTGATCCTTGTCATAAATACGCATAGTATTAAATGTTCCGTCTTGATTCATTTTAAGATAAGCAAAACTTGAATGTGATGATTCTGGAAGGCCATGCTTACCAGATCCTTCTACGCCTTTTAATACTTTGACACCATTAAACTTTCCACCTACAAAAAATGAAGTGTCTGTTTCATAAACATAAGGCACCGGATTTCCTGCAGCAAATGTACCTCTACCACCCATTAGCGCACCACCCTTCTGGACTTCTGATAATCCACAACTACAAGATTACCATCCATTTCATCGAAAGGGTCACCTAAGCAAATGATAGCATCCGGTTCAATTCTTTCAAGCATATAATTATATCCGCGCAAAAAATCACGCTTATTACGTTTACAGCCAATCATCCCAATTGCCACAATACAATGCTTTTCAATTGCATCAAAACAATACTCGTAACTACGTGCGGAGCCCCAGCTTATTGTCGGGATTACTATTTTCCCGGCATCCTGCCATTTTGCTGCTACCCAACGAGCCTTACCTACTGATTCAATCTGTCGCCAAGGATTCATTTCTGAATAAAGCGAAAAATCTGGACTAAGTAAGAATCTGTACTTGCCGTATCTCTTCAAAGCATTTTCAGGATGATTGTAAGTATTTTCAAACCGATAATCATCCACAAAGAAATGAACTCCTTTGTGCAGATTCTTTGTATCTTTACTGCTGACATCCGCGCAGGAAATCAATTCAATATCATTTAAATTTAATTCCTGCTTGCGGACAATGGGAAATCCCCACTTTCCTTCTACTTCAAATTCATTCCGCAAAAATAACGGATCATTCCTAAAAATTACACTTGTCATAACTATCGGGGCCTCCTTTGATCCCCATACATAATTTGTATGAGAATACGAAAGCCTTTAACTTGTTTGGAGGGCATTCGTATCCCCAGATGATTAGAGAAATGTGCTATTGGTAGTAGCTCATTTCCAGTTACAATTGATGCTACAATTAACTCGCCTCCTTTTCTATACATACGCCCTGTAGCTATGCACGTACTCTTTTTATTCATCAAGGGTTTCAATAATGTTGCCCTGGAATGTTTCTAATATAACAGGTTCTAAGTGATCGATAAAAGACACTTCATAATCAAACAAATCCATTCCATACTTATTACGTCGACTCACAATATTGGAGTAGGCATTCATTGCCGCCTCCATACTCATCCCGCAAAAGGATACGATTTCATTCGGTGAATCGAAGCCCTTTTGCATAAGATATGGTGTTGGCCCCATAAAATGACGTGCAAAATAGTCTGCCAAATCGTCATCATCATCATTTTCATCATTAAAGACATAATGCTTTAACTCATGAAATATAGTTAGCCGAATAGCACCTTTTGAGCCAAATCGATCATCATAGTATATAGTAGGCGGCTGTTCTTTTGACTCTTTAACGAAGAATCCCATTTTCGACTTCTTTTTCAGAAGTTTTCTTCCTGCTCGTGAATACGCAGAATAAGGAACCAGTGCAACGCCAAGCTTATTACAAACCTCCACCTCATCTACTGGAAATGTTTTTATATCGTAATCCTGATAAATATCATAAATCACTTTATCAATTTCATCATATACACTGCCATCTCTATACATTTCCATCCCTTCCAATCAGCAATGCAATAAGCTGATTCTTCTCTTCTGCTGTTAATTCACCGCCTTTTCTTGCAATCGCCGTAGAAATCGTATTATATGCCGATTCTGTTGTTTCACCTTCATCAAGTAAATACTCTGTTTCTACCTGCAAAGCCTTTGCAATATTTACTACCACATCCATTCTTGGTTTCTGTCCTGAATGCAAGTATCTTGAAATGGAGCTTTCATTAATACCGCTTAACTGAGATAACTGCTTTTGATTAATATTCCTCTCATTCATTAAGTTAAGTACCTTTTCATTCCATGCCATGGCTCCTACCTCCTTTTCACAACTCAAATTATAAATTGCATTTTTGCAATTGTTAATTCTTTTTCAGGAATTTCATCAAGATATAGTGAGTTACATTCGATTATATGAGAATATATTGTGGAATGAGCAAATAACAAACCCGCCCAGGCACGTCAATCACCAGAGTAATCTTCTCTGTCATTGACATTCCCGGACGGGTTCGTTTTATGTTAATCAAGGCCACTTAAGAATAAGTGCCCTTCGTTATATTCAATTTTGCTGATTTGGGGATAATTATTAAAGTTCCGACGACACTCCCGTAAGTGCCATCGAGTGCCACGGGAGTGCCATTTTTTTATGAGTTTTATGAATCTATAACAAGATTTATAGGGATAGAATTTTTCGCAAAGCCATATGCCATGCGGTTTTAAGAGCTTTTATGGAATTATAAGGAGATTTATCGAAATGGCCAACTCGGAGCGATTCCTAGTTTCATAATGTTTTATATCTCCATTTCTATATATCGTTATATTAAATGTTTTAAGAGTTCTTCAAACCTTTTCCCATAAAAATCCACAGACCTCCTTTCTTGTTGAAAGTCAGCCTATTCCTTAACCTTTCAGATTCTACCATATTCTCGCCTTTTGTTCAACAAAGTCCGTTAGCATGAATGTAGAAAAGTGCCTCATTATCTGTAACAAAAAAGCCGGAGAAAAAGCTGTTATCGGTCAAGATCTCCCGGTTCTCTCCAGTTGTCCAGTTTAAGATTATCTATATCCACAAAATCCTTGGTGTTATCAGTGACAAGCGTATATCCCCTTGATCTTGCATGGGCAGCTATCATCTTATCTCTGTCCTGATTTTGTTTTTCTTTTTTCTTCTGCTTAAGTTCAGCAAGAATCCTGCCAAAATGAACAGCTGCTTTCGTATCAAAATCCATGATAGGAATGCCGGCTAAAATCTTGTTTATGGCTTCTCTGTTCCGCTCCGGATATTTGCTGTTCATTATACCATATTCAAGTTCTGCGTAAGTCACAACTGAAATGCAGACATCATGACCTATATGCTCCGCAAGTGTTTCTGCACATTTGGAATCCGAGTGCCTGAGGCAAAAGATGAGTATATTGGTGTCAAGCATATACATAATCACAATCCCACCCTTGTGTTTGATACTTCTTCTGGTCTGCCGTCTGCAAGGAAGTCATCGGAGAGCATGGAGAGGCCGGTATAAAAGGCATCTTTCAGTGATGATTTCGGAGTAATCACAAGGGAATCGCCTACTCTGTTGATTATAACCTCTGTATCCTCAAACTGATATTCTTTAGGGATACGGATTGCCTGACTGCGTCCTGACATAAAAGGTTTGGTTGTATGTAATGTTACTTCCATAGTATTCGCCTCCTTTACATCTTTATAATATACCTTGATATATCACACGTCAAACTTTATTATTTTTCTTTCCTGATGAAAGCTGTTATATTAAAATTATATTGCAGATTATTTCGAATATTTGGGGAGGATGCACGGTAATGGAACAGGATCAATATTTAACATTATTCCAACAATATGCGGTTCGTATGAAGGAAATCCGGTTATTATCCACTCCCGATCTGAATGATATCAAGGATCCGGATGAATTTGGTCGAATCCTGACAGAGAATTTTGCCAAAATCGGAAAATTAGCCATAGAAAACCGTAAGATCATCAATGATGTGCTAAAGCCGATAATGTCTTCGGATGTGGAACTGACGGACTCAATGCGGAAAATGCTCCAACAATTTGACGAGCTTTTGGTGGACGAAGACTCTATGGAGGAGGTAGATGTCCATCTTTCCGAAATCATCAACAGGATTTTGGACAGTCATGATCTTATGGTTGGCGAAACGGATGATGAAAATGCAAAAATACAAGCCATGGCAAAGAAAGTAAAAAGGGATTATTTTCTTATTTCCGCCCTGACCAGATATGACAGTGATGAACTTGATGAGATTCGCAGACAGGCAATCGAAAACAGAAATAAACTGGCAGATTATCTGGACAAGGAATCCTTTACGGGCTTATCGACGGAAGCAAAAGTCGCTGTGCTGCGGTTTTCCCTGATGGGGGCGCTGCTGTACGAAAGCAATTTGTATGCCATGCCGGATTCCTGGTGGGAGGATTGTCTTTCCATTCTGGAGCAGGCAGCCGGAATTTTGAAGGATCCGTTTTATCGTAAGCAACTGCCAGACTATGATTGGGATTCCTATGAATTTCGAATTTACTATTACGGCAGTTATCTGGCTTACTCTTTTATTCCTAAGCATGTGGCTCAAAAAGTATATATCTATGCCGACAAAGCAGTCGGTTTTCTTGAGAACACTACCAATGATGCTATTCTTGCGGCTGTAAATGTGCAGCAGGAAAAAGATTTGCGATATATGGCTTCGGTTCTTGCGGGATATACTCCTGCCAGAGAAGCGTGTGATCGGCTTTACAGTGCCTATGAAGCAAGGGATGCTGAGGACTATTCGCTGACAGGAACAGATAAGAATCTGGATACCCCTGCACTGTATCTAAGCACCGCGAAGATGACAAATCTGCAGCTTACGGAAACTGACTTTGACAGATACATTGAAATACAAAAATCTGTTCTGGATTATATCTATAATATTCCTAAGCAGAGCAGTGTTTATATGAAATGTGTGACCCTGCTGACGAACTTCCCTCAGTACTTTCGGGAAATTCCGGGTGGGCTTACAATGGAGGAGTTTTGTATCAAGGCATTTGCGGCAGTACACCCGCCTACTTATGTTCATATCAATATGGTTGCGAGGTTTGCAGAATGCATGGCGAGGCATTTACTGGATAGCAATCCGGAGCTCTTTATCGGGTTTCCGGGGTGCGATACAGTGGAACAGGTCATCTCAAAAAAAGAGCAGATTCTGTACTATACGTACCATTCCGCCCTATGCCACGATCTGGGTAAATTGTTTATTGTGGATGTGGTTTCCATGTATGGCCGCAATCTGTTGGATGATGAATTTTCAATGATAAAGAGCCATCCAGTGACAGGTGCGCGTATTGCATCCATGCATGCTTCCACCCGTGATTATGTGGATGTGATAAAGGGGCATCATCTGTGGTATGATTGCTCTAAGGGGTATCCGGCGGACTTTGATACTTTCAGCAGCCCCTATAAAACAATCATTGATATCGTGTTGGCGGCAGACTGTCTTGATGCGGCAACGGATACGGTTGGACGCAGTTATAATAAAGGCAAGACCTTTGATGATTATGAAAAAGAAATCAAAGAGGGGGCCGGAACACGCTATGCGCCGTTTCTGGTAGAACTGTTTGCTCGACCAGAAGTAAGGGAGGATCTTCTTTATCTTCTGGACGGGGGACGTAACAGGATGTATCGAGAGCTTTATATGCTTTTGAAATAATGATTACTCCTAAAAATAGGGCTGCAAGAATGCAGCCCTAAATCGTTTCCACTTATCGGTAGGATTCACCGCTTTAATAGTTCCCACTCACAGTAGGGTTCTCTGCTGATTGAAATATACGCTCTTTTAGTGTAGAAGTCAATAATACTGTCGCAAGATAACTGCTAAATGATATCTCGCATTTGTAGCGTATGCGTAAAACGTCTCACTTCCATAATTCGTTCTTTTCCTTCAGGAATCACTACATAATAGATAATATAGTTTCCTACATAGATACGATAATACGGATAATCACGTTGCTTTTTAGATGGAACCGGTTCATAACCCTCCGGATTATTCTCAAGCCTCTCTAAAACGGCACTTTCAACATTATTAAGAAGACTCTCTGCTGCTGTAGGATTTCCCAATCTATTAGCAATATACAATACCGCCGATTCCAATTCTTCATGAAACAGCGGAAGATATCTTAGTGTGTATTTCTGATCAAGCATTTATCTTCTCCCTAATAGAACCAAATACTTCATCATGGGTAAATCTCAAATCAGTCGAAGCTGCTGATGCATCAGCAACATCCATAATATACTCTTCCGGTTCAGTCATTCTTGAATATGCGTCAAGGCTAAGTACGACCATTGCACCATATCCATTTTTAGTTAAATATACAGGATCTCCACTTTGAACAATCTTCTCAATGTCAGTAAATTTATTTCTTAAATCAGAAACTGGTCTAATCTGCATCATATATACCGCCTCCTTGCTTATCAGAATTTTATCATCTTTATGATATCATGGATGATAAAATTTTTCAATGCCGCCTATATAGCAAATGGCCATGCCATTTCTGGCACAGCCATCTGTATGATTACCATTTATTTTTTTAATTAATTAGTTTTCCTTCTTCTTTGAATAACCAATAAATCCAAGTCCACCAAGAGAAGCTATAAGAAGTAGATACCATACTCTGATATCATTTGAGTCTCCGGTCTTTGGTGCAGTAGCCTGTGTGCTATTGCTACTATTTGAAGTTGTACCGCTATTACTTGATGAAGCCGGATCCTTATATGCTAATGCATATGTAGAAAACTTATCTGTTTCAAATGTGAATACATGAGTACTTTCATCATAAGAGCCTGCGATAGCTGTAGCCACGCCGTCATGTACGCGGATGAGTTCAAAAGATCTTCCGCTCTTTCTCAAACTTTCAGGGATAACGATGCTAACCTTTACTTTTCCGTTGGTCTCGGTCACTTTTGTTGCATCGTTGCTTCCAACTTTCTTAAACAAGTTAATATCAAGATAAAGTCCAACTGTATAATCACCGGAAGTATTTTGAATTAAGGTCTTATCTGTCTGTGGTACAGAAGCACTCATGTCCTGAATATCAAGCCACACATTTACGCCCTGTGCCACATCCGTATCAAGAGAGAAAAGAGTTTTTAGTTCTTCATCACTATTATTTATAATCTTTGTTTCAAAAGGATTATTCTCTGCTGTTGCCGCAGCAGTACCAGTAATATCATTTACAGAGCCTGTGCTGACAGCAACATCATTATATGGAACCTTTGCACTTGTATCTGTGTTTGTATTCGTATTATCAGAAGAATCACTTGAAGTTCCTCCACTGGTATTTCCGCTGTCAGAGGAGCCACCAGACGAGCCACTGCCGCTTCCACTATCTGTTGAACCACTTGACGAACTGCCGCTTCCACTATCTGATGAGTCTGCAGTAGCAATAGTGACAGTAACATAACCTGCATCACTATCCAAATGATTACTATCGCCAACTACTTTATACCATACATAATAGGTTCCAGCGTCAGTGGCAGTAGGGATGGATGCGGTATAAGCCGATGCATCAGGCGCCGTGGTCGCATTCGTACCAAGAGCGTACCTCATCTCACCGCCTTCGGCTGAACCGGTCGTGATTAACTCCTGCGCAGAGCCGGTGTATGTCAACTCCTTGACTCCTGGAGCAATTACTTTATCGATCGATGCCTTGGTTATTTCGAAAGTAAGTGTTTTTGCCGCCTCCTCACTATCGCTCCACTTAGAGTTTGCAAGATCCTTCAATGTCAGTACGACATCATAGCTGCCTACATCGGTTCCTCCATCATTGGAGGTCACGGTATAAAACACGCTTTCTGCAATATCTGCTGTCTGCAGCTCTCCGGTATAGGACTTGGATGCAATGACAGGCGCAGTGACCTCTGCCTTGGAAATCGTAATGTCATCAATTGTGTTCTCACTAGAATCTGCATAGTTACTGTCGTTGGAAACAATCTTGTAAGTGACCGAATATGAACCGACATTTGTTCCCACAGGAATCTCCTCCGTCCAGACCTTATTGGTATATGTCTGTGTGGAAGTATACGCAAAAGGTTCAACATACACATTACCATCTGCTACCGAAACAACTCTGAGAGCATTGTAATCCCTAAAGAAATAAATATGAGCTCCAGGTCCTTCAACTGTTATTTCTTCATCATCAAACATATTTTCTGATCTGATACTAGTAAATGTTTTTCCGTTATAACTGCTGTAGTATCCTGACCCTGTAAAGAGGACTGTACCTTCAAAGGAAACACTGTTGTTTGTACCAGGTGCAACAATATCTCCCACTTCAAGCGCAGATGCGTTAACCGAACCGGAGGTGTATACTGCGGAGGTCTTTTCCTCCTTCAGATAATTCACCGTTCCGCCAACTAAGTCAGATACACTTACAAGTTCCTGTGCAGAACCATTGTAGGTGAGCGCATTTGCGGTTACGTTCGCAGACGCGGTAGCTTTTGCAATAGTAGCTGTAACGCTCTTCTCGAGGGAGTCGTCATATTCACTGTCAGTAGAAAAAATCTTGTAAGTAACGGTGTAGCTGCCAGCCGCAGTTCCACTCGGGATAGTTTCCGTCCAGGTATCGTCCGCAGCTTTATATTTCACTGTACCTCCGACAACGTCCGACACACTGACGAGATCATGCGAAGCACCATCATAAGTAAAGCTATTCGCAGTCACCGTCGCCTTGGCTCTTTGCTTTACAAAAACTGCTTTTACCGGCCCGGTTAAAGCATAGTGAGAAAAATCCTTCGGATTTTCTGTACTTGAAGAAGCTATACCATAATCATATTCCCAATGGTCAAAGTCGTATCCTGAATTTGGAACAGCCGTATATACTTTATTCGCCACAGAAACCGTACCTGAATTTTCCGGTGAAATCGTATAACTTGCCGCCTCTACCGTCAGTCTCATCCCCGGCATCAATCCCAGCACCAATACCAGGCTGAGTATAATGCCCAACATTTTTTTCTTTTTTAGTCTCATAAGTTAATATCTCCTTTCATAACAATTATGTTATTTTCATGTAATTATTATAGCCTTTTTTTATTGTGTACACAATTAAATATTTCTAAAGCAGTTGTCAATAAAGGATTTCTACTCAAATAATTACACAATATTTTACATGCATACTAGCTTTATTTCCTTGCACCACACTCACACTTATATCCGGTGGTAATGGTTTCATCATATGCTGCGCTGTCCTGAACCCAGACTTGTTCGTTCACAAATATTTCACAAATATTGTTAGCACTCTCACTTGACGAGTGCTAATTTAGGTGCTATAACATAATCGAACAGAGGAACAGAGAAGACCAAAAGAACGGGATGTTCCAGTGATCTAATCCCTCCTTCCCCTTGCTCAGTAGCTTTTAACAGTATTGAGTGAAAAGGAG
>Ga0256405_10002986_pt1 | contig 36524 bp, 30 predicted proteins | sample RumenRJG_02DNA_FD_189096 | JGI IMG/M metagenome (GOLD analysis project Ga0256405, IMG submission 189096) | Bovine rumen microbial communities from Lethbridge, Alberta, Canada - RJG_02 | ecosystem: Host-associated > Mammals > Digestive system > Stomach > Rumen | place: Canada: Alberta...
GCTTCCTTCAGATTCCGTCTCACGGCGGACACCCTTGCCTTTGGCTGTAACCTTCCCACTATCAGGGCGGTTTGGGGACTTCCACCCGTTAGAGTTCGTTCGTGCTGGGCGAACACAAAAAAAGAGGAGACATCCAGTGGATATCTCCTTCTTTTTATAAATGCAACTGTCGATTACAGCTTGGGACCAGCCTTTACCAGGGCCTTACCAGCGCGGTTGCTCTCGTACTTGTGGAAGTTCTTGATGAAGCGGCCGGCCAGGTCTTTGGCCTTGACTTCCCACTCTTCCGGCTTGGCGTAGGTGTCGCGCGGATCCAGAATACCGGTATCCACACCTTCCAGCTTGGTAGGAACGGTGAAGTTGAAGTAAGGGATGACCTTGGTAGGAGCCTTGTCGATGGCACCATTCAAAATGGCGTCGATGATGCCACGGGTGTCGCGGATGGAGATACGCTTGCCGGTACCGTTCCAGCCGGTGTTCACCAGGTAAGCCTTGGCACCGCTCTTCTTCATCTTCTTTACCAGTTCCTCTGCATACTTGGTAGGATGCAGCTCCAGGAAAGCCTGGCCGAAGCAGGCGGAGAAGGTGGGCGTGGGCTCGGTGATACCGCGCTCAGTGCCGGCGAGCTTGGCGGTGAAACCGCTCAGGAAATAGTACTTGGTCTGTTCCGGGGTGAGGATGGAAACCGGAGGCAGAACGCCGAAGGCATCGGCACTCAGGAAAATCACCTGCTTGGCTGCGGGACCGTGGCTGTCCGGACGGACAATCTTCTCAATGTGGTAGATAGGATAGCTCACGCGGGTGTTCTCGGTGACGGACTTGTCGTTGAAGTCAATTTTACCCTGGGCATCTACGGTTACGTTCTCCAGGAGAGCGTCCCTGCGGATGGCATTGTAAATGTCCGGTTCGGACTCCTTGTCCAGCTTGATCACCTTGGCGTAGCAGCCGCCCTCGAAGTTGAACACGCCCTTGTTGTCCCAGCCGTGCTCATCGTCACCGATAAGGAGACGCTTGGGATCGGTGGAAAGGGTGGTTTTACCAGTACCGGAGAGGCCGAAGAAGATGGCGGTGTTTTCACCGTTCATGTCCGTGTTGGCGGAGCAGTGCATGGCGGCGATGCCCTTGAGCGGGAGGTAGTAGTTCATCATGGAGAACATACCCTTCTTCATTTCACCACCGTACCAGGTGTTCAGGATAACCTGCTCGCGGGAGGTCACGTTGAAGGCCACGCAAGTCTCACTGCGGAGACCCAGTTCCTTGTAGTTCTCCACCTTGGCCTTGGCGGCGCAGTAAACCACGAAGTCCGGCTCCTGGTCGAATTCCTTCTGGTTCTTGGGACGGATGAACATGTTGGTCACGAAGTGAGCCTGCCATGCCACCTCCATAATGAAGCGGACCTTCATGCGGGTGTCTGCGTGGGTGCCGCAGAAACCGTCCACCACGAAGAGGCGTTTGCCGCTGAGCTGCTGCTGAGCGAGTTTCTTCACCACTTTCCAGGTGGAGACGCTCATTTTGTGGTTGTCGTTGGGGTAACCTTCCGTGGTCCACCAGATTTCACCGGGTTTGCCTTCCTTGGTGGTATTGTCGTACACGATGTACTTGTCTTTGGGAGAGCGGCCGGTATAAACGCCCGTCATCACGTTGATAGCGCCCAGTTCGGTCACCTGACCTTTGTCAAAACCTTCCAGACCGGGTTTGGTTTCCTCATTGTAAAGAACTTCGTACGTGGGGTTGTAGAGGATTTCCTTTACGCCCTTGATACCGTACTTTTTAAGATCGATGCTTGACATAAAAATATATGGAATTAAATGTTATTTCTATCCTGCAAATTTAGTGATTTTCTACTTCTTTTCCAAGTGAGCAGCCAGCCTTTTTCTCAAGCCCGGAGCCAGCGATACATTTTCCAGTTTCTCGGCCTCGTCCAACCAGCGCCGGCACAGGTCATAATCCTCCATCAGGTAAAAAGCCTGGGCAATATTGTAACAGGCACAGGCCCTGCGCAGTGCGCTTCCCCGCTTCACCAGCGGCGACCACGCATCTACCGCGGCAGCCATTTTCCCTTCCATCACACGCGCAATTCCGTCAATCCACGCATCTGAGGACACATCGAAATAGTAAAAACTGAAGTTTTCCGTGACCCACTTGGAGAGGAAACGCGTGCTGATGCGCTGCCCTACGATGTCGGCCTCTTTACCGAGGCTTCGCAGCGCCAGTTGCCCCAGTGCCTCCTGCGAAGGGAGCCCGTTGTTATAGACCAGGGGCCGCAGGACGGCCGAACCGTTGAAGGAATGCACCTTATCCTCTCCCATGCTGTCGTACACGTCCAGGTGGGTTTTGACAGGGATGGCCACCGGACATACAAAGGCGGAATCCGGTGAAGTGGCGCCTTTCACCATCTGATTGGTTTCCGGAACAGGCTCTCCCAGCGAGGATTTGAGGACGAATACCACGTCCCCGCCGGTATCCATCACCAGCGAATGCATCAGACGCACCGACATGCTGTCGGCATCCGGCACGCGGAAAATTCCCACCTTCTCCGCACCCCCAAAATAGTCTTCTTCCAACGAACGCGCCAGGGCCGACGATGCGTGGCGGTCAAAAAGGGAATCCACCGCGTTGGTTCCGTCCCTATATACAATGGCAAGTTCTTTCCGGTTCAGGTCCAGTCCGGACGAGGAAGGGTTCCGCACGTCCATGTACAGCGGATACACTTGCGGAGAACAGGCCCCGGCCAGCAGGGCGGCTGCCAAAATCCAAGAATGTTTCATATTGCCTGAGCAGTAAGGTCGTATTCGTCGGCCCCAGTGATGCGCACCTGGAGGAATTCCCCCACCAGCGAGTAAGGCTCCACGCCGTCAAACGCCTCCGAGGTGTATTTCACCAGGATTTCGCCGTCCACCTCCGGGCTTTCGAACTCGCTCCGGCACACCAGGGTGCCGTCCACGAAGTCGTCCACCAGAACACGGACTTCGGTGCCGATCCGGGACTGGTTATATGCAAGAGAAATGCCACGCTGCTCCTCCATCAGTACATCCAGCCGTTTTTGTTTGGTCCGGGCCGATATGCTGTCGCGGTAATGCTCGGCGCCATAGGTTCCCTCCTCCTCCGAATAGGTGAAGGCGCCCATGCGCTGGAAGCGGGCTTCGCGCACAAACGCAAGCAACTCGTCAAAGTCCTCCTGCCGCTCGCCGGGATGGCCCACGATGAGGGTGGTGCGCAAGGCAACGCCCGGCACCCGTTCCCGCATGCGCCGGATGAGTTCCCGCGTCCACGCGCCGTCCACGTGCCGGTGCATCTTGTCCAGCACCCGGTCACTCACGTGCTGCAGCGGGATATCCATATAGCGGCACACCTTGGGGTTGTTTGCCATTTCCTCCAGCACATCCTCCGGGAAATCGGCAGGATAAGAATAATGGATGCGCAGCCACTCGATGCCCTCTACCCCGGAGAGTTTACGGAGCAGTTCCGCCAGGGCGCGCCGCCCGTACAGGTCCAGCCCGTAATAGGTGGTGTCCTGGGCGATGATGATGAGTTCCCGGATGCCCTTGGCGGCCAGTTCTTCCGCCTCTGCCACCAGCCGCTCCATGGGGACGGAATGGTGGGCGCCGCGGATGAACGGGATGGCGCAATACGAGCAGCGCCGGTTACAGCCCTCGGAAATCTTGAAATAGGCGTAGGGCCGATTCCCCTCCGTAAGTACGCGACGGTACGATTCGGAAGCCTTGTACTGACAGCCAAGCGCTTCTACCAGCGGGGCAAACTCACGCGCACCGAACCAGCCGTCCACCTCTGGAATAAGGGCAGGCAGTTCAGCGGCATAACGTTGGGAAAGACAGCCAAAAACAAGCAGGCGCCCCACTTCCCCAGCCTTCTTGCGTTCCGCGCAGGAGAGGACCGTCTGGATGCTCTGCTCTTTGGCGTCACCGATAAAACCGCAGGTATTCACCAGAAGCACATCCACCGGGCGGACCTCCGTTTCCGGGACCAGCTCATAAGCGTTCCGGACCTGGAACAGCAGGTGCTCCGTATCAACGGTATTCTTGGAGCATCCCAGCGTAATAACCTGCAGTGTAGGCATTCAGGCCTCCTCCTTGGCGGCGGCTTCGCGGTCCTGGTCGGTCATGAACTCCAGCGAAGCGTATTTTTTCAGTTCATTGTACCACTCCACCACTTTCTTCATGTGGGACACGTAGAAACGGCCTGCGTCATAATTGGGCAGGGCCTTGGCGAAAAGCGCCTTGAGCTCCGCATCGGCAGCCTTTGCAGAAGGAGCGTCCTGCTCGCCCAACACCTCATGCAGCTTGATGAACACCTCGGAAAGCTTCACTTCTCCTTCTTCCGTATAAATGGAGATGTCTTCCAGGGTGGTGATGCCGGCGCCAGCGGCGAAGTTGGCGCGCTTCTTATCGGAAAGGGCCTCTACGATGGCACCTGTACGCGACTGGGCGATATAATTGAACAGTCCGTGCTGACCACGGATGGAAAGGGTTTTTGCGAGATCGGTTTTCATGATATCTAAGGTTTCAAAATCTTACAAATATAGTCATTTTTTAGGAAAAAACACCTGTTGGGCGGCAGTGCGAAGCTGTTCCAGCGAGCCATCGTTGCAAATAACCGTGTCGATGGCACTTTCCGGCAGTTCCTGGGCATCCATCCGCCTCACCACGTCCTCTTCGGAAAGGCCATCCCGGGCCATCACCCGCTGCAGGCGCAGCGCACGGGGCGCCGTCACCAGCACCACCTTGTCGGCCAGGCCGTCAAAAATGGGTTTTGAAAGGATGACGGCCGACTCCAGTACCACATATGGAGCGTGCTGTTCCGCCCGCCAATGCTTAAAATCTTCCAACACGGCGGGATATACCAGGGCCTCCACCTTTTCACGGGCCTCCGGAGAGGAGAAAATACGGGCCGCAAGCGCCCTGCGGTCCAGTTTTCCTTCCGGCGTACGGAGCGGAACGTCCAGCGTCTGTTCCAGGGCTTCCACCAGGCGGGGGTTGCACTCGTACAAGGTTTTGGTCCGTGCGTCCGAGTCATAGACAGGAATGCCCCGCTCACGTAGCAGGGCGCTTACTGCGGATTTTCCGCTGCCAATCAGGCCAGTAAGGAAAATGGTTTGCATCAGTGGAGTTCTACGCAGTCAAACACTTCCGGCTCCACCCGATAATCCAGCACGCCGGAAGGCAGGCGGATGGTCCGTGCGGCGCAACGGCCGGTAAGCGAGGCGTTGAAGTCTTTCCAGTCCACATACAGTTTGAAGGACGGGATGGGATCCTTGGTAAGCGGGAACGCGCAGCGCATCACCACCTGGGCCGTGGGCGGATACACCTGGATTTCGCGACCGGCAGGCGCATTCCACACCTCGATGGGAACGGTGGTGCGCAGTTCCACGAAACGGGAGACCGGCAGTTCAAAGCTCACTTCCTCCGTAGAGAAGCGCACGCCCTTGACGGGCGTCAGGCGCAACACCCCATGCTGGGATTCATGTACATCGGAAAGCAGCAGTCGCGAAGCCATTACCCGTTCCACCGCATCCAGATGCAGGTCGTCGCCATAGACGGTAATGGAATCGGGCGTTACGCGAAACGGGCCGCTGGGCATATACTGCGAGCGGCACACTACGCTTTTTACCACTTCCACCGGCACCCGCTTGTGATTGACGGGCGGGAAAAAGAACTTGAGGGTATCCGAGATAAAAGCCTCTACCTGCGCTCCTTCCCCGAAGAACTGGTTGACATAAGAATTGAGGGTACCGCCGATGACGCAATAGGTATGCGGAGCGGTGTTGCGGAGGTCCCCCCGGTCAAAGGGAATCACCACCACTTTGCGCTCCCGGCGGCTGCGCTCCCTCAGGAGACGGAAGCCGTCCGTACGGCAGCGGGCACTCACCAGCACGGTATTGGTGGATTCCATGCCATGGCCGTCAATGTTGCACTGGGCCACCACCGGCACGCTGATGGTACCGGAGTATTCCTTTGAAAGATTGGTCAGGACCCAGATGAGCACGGCAAGAAGCAGGGAAAGAATCATGATGATTCCCTCCCCGTTCCAGCTTTTCATCCGTTCCCTGATACGCTCTTTCAGGGGCATGGCTTACTTCTTTTCCGCGTCCGAGTAGTCTTTTACCAGACCCTGCTTGTCCACGCGGAGCTTGACGTCTCCGTCCACGCGGATGAGGACGGTTTTTTCACTCACTTCCACAATTTCTCCGTAGATACCGCCCACGGTAACCACCTTGTCCCCTTTCTTGAGGGCATTGCGGAATTCCTGCATTTCCTTCTGCTGCTTGCGCTGCGGACGGATCATGAACAGCCACATCACCAGGATGATGGCGCCGAACATGAGGATGGTGGGCCAGGCACTGGGCTGCTGACCGGCGGCATCGGCCGGAGCGGCTGCGGGTCCCATGAGAAGGAGGGTGTACATTAGCTTCATACAGTTTTGTTGATTATGCCCTGGGCCACGCGGTCCTTGATGAGGCGGTCCAGCAGACCGTTCACGAAGATGCGGCTCTTGGGCGTTGAATAATATTTGGAAATTTCTACGTATTCATTGATGGTGACCCGGACAGGAATTTCCGGGAAGGTCTCCGCCTCTGCCAGTCCCATGGCAATGAGGACGATGTCCGTGGTATATAACCGGTCCTGGTCCCACTTGGAAACGGAACCGGCGACAAGGTCATAATAGGCCGCATAACGACCGTAAGCGGCGGTAAGGAGGGAACGCACGAAGTCCCGGGCGTCACTCTGGTACAGCGGAGGAAAGTTCCAACGCCCCGTACGGCCCATCTCGTCCAGGGTACGGATAACGCTTCCCAGGACATACGGGAGATCGTCGGCCCAATGGATGGAGAGGTCTTCCAGGATGGCCCATAGGGTTTCATCGTCCTCGAGCTCCTGTGCGAACACCTGCTTCCACAAGGCAGCGTCCGCCGCAAGCGACTGCCCCTCTTCCTGCATGTATGCCTGGTAATAGGGGCGGGTCTTCAGGGTTTCGTACAGCGTGTGGACAAAAGCGTCGTTCTGATCCCAGGAGAATTTCTTCTTTTCCAGCAACTTGCAAAAATCCGGATCTTCTTCCAGCAGGGCGGCGACCCCGTTCCTGACAAACTTGAGATTGGGATGAAGTTCTTCTTCCGTGGGATTGAACTTGGCACGGGCCGCTTCCGTGCGGCGGGCGGCTTCCCGGGTAAGGGCCGGGATGAGTTCCAGCATATATAGATAAAGGTCGCGGGTGGCCTCGCAGGAGGCCTCAAGGCTGTCGAGCGCCTCCTTCAACGTGAGGTCCGGATTTTCCGCGCAGGCGTAAAGGACCTTGAAGGCCTTGATTCTTAAGATGCGGCGATTTAGCATGATGTCAAATAAATTTCAGGCAAAGTTAGTGTTTTTTAATAAAATTCCCTAAATTTGTAAGCAGAAAACAAAAAAACGAACAAAGGTATGTACAGTGAAGATTACGAGCGCTCCCACGCTCAGGAGAGAAACTCCGAGGATGTTTACTCCAAACCGGTCCGTGCCGGAAAAAGGACGTATTTCTTCGATGTAAAAACTACGAAGGGCAACAACGACTTCTATCTCACCATTACTGAGAGCAAGCGTCGTCAGGAAAGGGACGGCTCCTTCACCTACGACAAACACAAGATTTTCCTTTATAAAGAAGATTTCGAAAAATTCCAGGAAGGGCTGCAGGATGCAGTACATTACATTCTGCACGACTTGCTGCATGACCAGCCCATCCGCCAGTATCCTTCCCGCGAGGAACAGGAAACATCGGAAGAAGAGTTCTAACATGAGGAAACCGGCACGCCCTGCCGGTTTTTTCGAACCCCACGTGAGCCGCGATGATTCTCCTGAAAAACATCCTGCACCAGAACCGCCGCACCGACATCCTCATCGGGGATGACGGGCGCATCAGCCACATAGGCCCCGCCACGCAGCCGCTCCCCGGCACAGAAGTAGTGGACAGCACCCATTACGCCGTAATTCCAGGCTTTATCAACATGCACACGCACGCCGCCATGCTCATGCTGCGCGGCATTCATGAGGACCTGTCACTGTACGACTGGCTCAACAACATCTGGAAAATCGAGGCCAGACTGGACCGCGACTTCATCTACTGGGGGACCAAAGCCGCCTGCCTGGAGATGGTCAAGAGCGGCACCACCACCTTCAACGACCAATACTGGTTCTGTCCGCACGCACGCCAGGCCGCACTGGACGTAGGCCTGCGTCCGGTAGTGTCATTTATTTTCCTGGACTCCCACAATCCGGAGCTGGCCCGCAAACAGCGGGAAGCCTGCATGCGTCTGTATGAGCGCACCCTGGATTGGGGCTGCGAATGTCCATTTGCCATCTCCATCCACTCGGTTTACACCGTATGCCGGGAAAACATCCTCTGGGCCAACCAGTTCGCCCTGGACCACGGGCTCAAGGTACACCTGCACCTGGCGGAAACCCGGGCGGAAGTCGAAGACTGCCGCCATGCCCATGCCGGGCTCTCCCCCACCGAATACTTTGAGCAGCTGGGCATCCTGGGACCGCATGTGATTGCCGCACACACCCTGCACCTGTCAGACAACGATGTCCGCATCCTGGGCAACCGGCATGTAAACTGCGTGCACAACATCAACTCCAACCTCAAGCTGGCTTCCGGCTTCCGCTTCCGTTACAACGAGCTGCGGGATGCCGGTGCCAATGTATGCCTGGGGACGGACGGAGCGGCATCGGCCAACAACATGGACATGCTGGAGCACATGAAGAACACGGCGCTCCTGCAGAAAGCCTGGCGCAACAACCCCGCCGCCATGCCCCTGGGAGAGCTCATGGACTGCGCCACGGTCCACGGGGCCAAGGCCCTGGGGCTTGACACCGGCGTTATCCGGGAAGGCGCCTGGGCAGATCTCTCCCTGGTAAACCTCAATAACGTCGCCTTCCTTTCCCCCGGCAGCGTAGAGGCCAATCTGGTTTATGCCGCACACAGCGACGTCATCTCCTCGGTGATGGTAAAAGGGAAATGGGTGATGCGGGACCGCCTCGTGCCCGGAGAAGAAGAAATCCTTGCGGGCGCCCGCAGCGTTTTGTCACAAATCTAACCACCTTTATCATGGATCCAAGAATAGAAAATATCAATGGAATTACCGCGCGCCTGAAAGAACGAATCGCGGGTCGTCAACCGGAACTGGGCATTGTCCTGGGCAGCGGCCTTGGCAGTCTGGCAGACCACATTCAAGACCCCGTCGTCGTCCCCTACCGGGAGTTGCCCGGTTTCCCCGTTTCCACCGCAACAGGGCATAAAGGAAACTTCATCGTGGGCACCCTGGGCGGGAAAATGGTCATCGCCATGCAGGGGCGCATCCATTATTATGAGGGCTACGGCATGGACAAAGTAGTACTGCCCATCCGCGTCATGATCGGCTGCGGCATCCGCCGCCTCTTTGTTTCCAACGCCGCCGGCGGCACCAACCTGGCCTTCCACGTGGGCGACCTCATGATCATCCGGGACCATATCAACCTGCTGCCCAATCCGCTTATCGGCCCCAATTTTGACGATTTTGGCCCGCGCTTCCCGGACATGACGCGCCCGTACGACCCCGCCCTCATCCGGCTGGCTTCCAGCGTTGCCGCAGAGGAAGGCATCCAACTCCAGAAAGGCGTATATGTGGGCGGCACCGGTCCGTCCTATGAGACACCGGCGGAATACAAGTACTTCCGCACCATCGGCGGCGACGCCGTGGGCATGAGCACCATCCCGGAGGTCATTGTGGCCCGCCATGCCGGCATTCCGGTTTTCGGCATATCCGTCATCACCAACGAGGCCCACGACGACTATGCCGACGATTACGAGAACGATGGCGAAGACGTTGTCATCGCAGCCAACGCCGCAGCGGACAAAATGACCCGTTTAATTACAAGAATGATTGAAAAACTATGAGTTACGCAGATACCATCAACCTGGCTTCGGACTATGTAAAAGGCCGCTTGGCTGGACGACAACCGCTCGTGGGCATCGTCCTGGGAAGCGGTCTGGGAAAGTTGGCCGACCAAATTGAAAACCCGCTGGTCATCCCCTATAAGGACATTCCCGGTTTTCCGGTGAGCACGGCCATCGGCCATAAAGGCAATTTCATTGTGGGTACGCTGTCCGGCAAAACGGTGATTGCCATGCAGGGGCGCATCCATTATTATGAAGGCTATGGCATGAACCTGGTGGTGCTGCCCGTCCGCGTGATGGAAGTAATTGGTATTCAATACCTGTTTGTTTCCAACGCCGCCGGCGGCACCAACCTGGGCTATCATGTGGGAGACCTTATGATTATCAAGGACCATATCAACCTGCTGCCCAACCCGCTCATTGGCCCCAACCTGGACGCGTTCGGCCCGCGTTTTCCCGACATGACCCGGCCGTACGACCCGTCCCTTATCCGCCAGGCGGAGAGAATTGCCCTCAAGGAAGGCATCCGCCTGCAGAAAGGCGTTTATGTGGCCTGCACCGGTCCGTCCTATGAAACGCCGGCCGAGTACCGCTACTTCCGCGCCATCGGAGCGGACGCCGTGGGCATGAGCACCACCCCGGAAGTGATTGTGGCCCGCCATGCCGGCATTCCGGTCTTCGGCATGTCCGTCATCACGGATGTAGCCCATGCCACCGACGATGACGACTATGTGACCGACGGCGAGGCCATCGTCAAGGCTGCGGACGCCGCCGCCGACAAGATGACCATCCTCTTCAAAAAGCTGATAGCGCAGTTGTAAATCACACATTTTTTACAAAAAACTTCCAATGCGGTAAAACATTGGAAGTTTTTTTGTATATTTGCATGAATAGTGCTGAAACCGGCCATGCTGGAAGACATCAGAAAACAGATAGAACAGCTGATTGCCCGTTATGAGGCTGAGAAGGCGGCGAACCAACGTCTCCGCCAGGAGTTACATGCGAGTGAAGAAACCGGGAAAGCCCTAAGGAAACAGATTGATGAACTGGAATCCGAGATAGAGACCAAAAAACTTGCCCAGGCTTTCTCCGGCGGCTCCCCCAGCCCGGAAACCAAAGCCAAGGTGGACACTTTAATCAAGGAGATCGATAAATGCATCTCCTACTTGGAGGAAGCGTAGTATGGACCAAAAAATCAGCGTAAAGATTGCCGGTCGCATCTTCAACCTCACCGCCAGCACTCCGGAAGCGGAACAGCTGTACCGTGAGGCAGCGGAAACCATCAACAAACGCTTCGCCGCCTACACCCGCAGCCATCCCGGCAAAAACGTCTCCGACCTGCTGTCCATGATCGCCCTCAATGAAACTGTCCTCCGCCTGGGACTGCAAAAGGACCTGGAAAGCAACAAAAAAGACGAACAAGCCCTGGCAAGGGAGCTGGAACGCTATCTGCAGGATACACAAGCATAGCCGTCACCCATCGAAAGCTGAAATCAACACGTTTCAACGCGCCGGGTGGACTCAGGCCGGGGATGACAGGCCCCTCAGTTACCGCAAGGAATTCTGTGCCAGCACAGGACGCGGGATCTCAGCAACCGGCCGGCTCCCAAATCTTATTTGCATAAGATTTTCTGACTAGATGCTGACGGCTTTTTTATCAAGCAGTTTCCTTGAAAAAGGAGGCTGCTTTTTTTGAAAACACCTAACATACTATATATTTTATGAATATTTTGAGCTTATTTATCGGATTCGTAGCCGGCGCTGTCATTGCACTGGCCGTGTACATACTCATCCGTCGCTCCTTCCTCAAGGGGAAACGCGATGAAATCCTGGAAAAGGCAGAACTGGAAGGCGAAAAAATCAAAAACGAGCGCATTCTCCAAGCCAAGGAAAAGTATCTCTCCCTCAAGAGCGAGCATGAGAAAATGGTGAACGAGAAGAACATCCAGATACGCGAGGCGGAAAACCGCATCAAACAGAAGGAGAACAGCCTGAACCAGAAGCTGAACGAGGCCGACCGCAAAAACAAAGAACTGGAGGCCCAGAAAGCGAGTGCCAAAGCCCAGGAAGAGCAGATGAAAGAACGCGAGTCGGAATACGAACAGCTCCGCGGACAGGTCATCCGCCAGATTGAAACCGTTGCGGGCATGACCGCCCAGGAAGCCAAGGCCCAGCTGATGGAAAACATGAAGGCAGAAGCCCGCACAGAGGCCCAGGCCTATATCAACGATACCATCGACGAAGCCCGCCTGAACGCCGCCAAGGAGGCCAAGCGTATTGTGATTAACACCATCCAGCGCACCGCTACGGAAACGGCCATCGAAAACGCCGTCACCACCTTCCCCATTGAAAGTGACGAGATAAAAGGCCGCATCATTGGCCGCGAAGGCCGCAACATACGCGCCCTGGAGGCCGCTACCGGTGTGGAAATCGTGGTGGACGACACCCCGGACGCCATCCTGCTGAGCGCCTTCGACCCGGTCCGGCGCGAGGTGGCCCGCCTGGCCCTGCATCAGCTGGTGGTAGATGGTCGCATCCATCCCGCCCGCATCGAGGAAGTGGTCACCAAAGTGCAGAAACAGCTGGAAGAAGAAATTCTGGAAACCGGCAAACGCACCTGTATTGACCTGGGCATCCATGGCCTGAGCATGGAACTGGTGCGCCTGATCGGCCGTATGAAATACCGTTCCTCCTATGGCCAGAACCTGCTGCAGCACTCCCGTGAAGTGGCCAACATCTGCGCCATCCTGGCCAGCGAGCTGGGCCTGAATCCCAAGATTGCCAAGCGTGCCGGCCTCCTGCACGATATCGGCAAAGTTTCCGAGGAAGATCCCGAACTGCCGCACGCCCTGCTGGGCATGAAACTGGCGGAGCAGTACAAGGAGAAGCCGGAAATCTGCAATGCCATTGGCGCCCATCACGAGGAAACGGAAATGACCTCCCTCTACGCTCCCCTGGTGCTGGTGGGCGACGCCATCTCCGGAGCCCGTCCGGGTGCCCGCCGGGAAGTGATTGAAAGCTACATCAAGCGCCTGCGCGGCATGGAGAACCTGGCCGGATCCTATCCCGGCGTCACCAAGGCCTATGCCATCCAGGCAGGCCGCGAACTCCGCGTCATTGTGGGCGCTGAACAAGTGAGCGACCACGACGCAGAGGTCCTCTCCGGCGAAATCGCCCAGAAGATCCAGAACGAGATGACCTATCCCGGACAGGTGAAAATCACCGTTATCCGCGAAACCCGTTCCGTCGCATACGCCAAGTAAATGGACACCCTGGCCCCGCTGATAGCCGACCTGGCGCTGATTCTCATCTGCGCCGGCATCATGACGCTGGTTTTCAAGAAATTGAAACAGCCGCTGGTGCTGGGCTATATTGTGGCCGGCTTCATTGCCAGTCCCCATTTCACCCTGACGCCGTCGGTTATCGACACCGCCAGCATCCATGTCTGGTCAGACATCGGCGTCATTTTCCTGCTCTTTGCCCTGGGGCTGGAATTCAGTTTCAAGAAGATTGTCAAGGTGGGAGGGCCGGCCATCATCGCCGCCCTCACCATCATCTTCGGGATGATTTTCCTGGGGTTCACCGTAGGCTCGGCCTTCGGCTGGAGCAAAATGGACGCCCTGTTCCTGGGCGGCATGATTTCCATGAGTTCCACCACCATCATTTACAAAGCCTTTGAGGATCTGGGACTTGCCAAGAAAAAATTCGCCGGGCTGGTCATGTCCATCCTCATCTTGGAAGACATTCTGGCCGTAGTGCTCATGGTGGTGCTTTCCACCGTTGCCGTATCCTCCAACTTCGAGGGCGGAGAACTGGTGGGCAGTATCCTCAAACTGGTATTTTTCCTCATCCTGTGGCTGCTGGTGGGCATTTACCTGATTCCGCTCATCCTGCGCAAGACGCGCTCCCTGATGAATGACGAAACCCTTCTGGTGGTGTCCCTGGGCCTGTGCTTCATGATGGTGGTCATCGCCGCAAAAACCGGTTTTTCCGCCGCGTTCGGCGCCTTTATCATGGGCTCCATCCTGGCGGAAACGCTGGAGGCGGAACACATCGAACGGCTGGTAAAACCCGTCAAGGACCTCTTCGGGGCCATCTTCTTCGTATCCGTGGGCATGATGGTGGACCCGGCCATGATTGCCCAATACTGGCTGCCCATTCTGGTGATCACCCTCACGGTAATTGTGGGACAAGCCACCTTTGCCACGGCGGGCGTACTGCTCTCCGGCCAGCCGCTCAAAACGGCCGTCCAGTGCGGCTTCTCACTCACGCAAATCGGCGAGTTCGCCTTCATCATCGCTTCGCTGGGGGTGGCACTCGGGGTCACCAGCAATTTCCTCTACCCCATTGTGGTGGCCGTCTCGGTAATTACCATCTTCCTGACACCCTACATGATCCGCCTGGCGGGTCCCGTATACGAATTCCAGAACAAACACCTGCCGGAGCGCATCCGCACCGTGCTGGACAACTATGCGGCATCGTCCGAACCCCGTGCCGGCAAAGACAACCTGTGGAAACAGTATCTCGGCGCCATTTTCCGGAATGTGCTGCTGTACGGCATTCTCTGCATCGCTGTATGCATCATCGGCTTCACCGTCGTTTTGCCGATGGCGGAACAATGGATTCCCGGTATCTGGTCGCATATCGCCACCGCCACGGTCATCATCACGGCCATGGCCCCATTCCTTCGCGGCATCATGATCAAGATGAACAAGAGCGCCGAATTCGCCAGCCTCTGGGAAGAGAACCGTGCCAACCGCGCGCCCTTGGTGGCCAGCATCGTACTGCGCTTTGCCATCGCCGCCGGATTTATCTTCTACGTACTGGCACGCCTGTTCCACGTGTCCGTGCTACTGATTACCCTCATTGTAGTGGCGCTGATTGCGTTCATGCTCTTCAGCCGCTGGACCAAGCGATATGCCCACCGCATCGAGGAAACCTTCATGACCAACCTGAATTCGCGGGAAAAACGGGCGGAGTATCTGGGCGAGAAAAAACCCGAATACGCCTCTACCCTGCTGGACAAGGATTTGCACCTGGCCGATTTCGACATCCCCGCGGAGGTGGAATGGGCCGGCGCAGAGTTGCGGGAACTCTCGTTCGGACAGCAATACGGCGTACACGTAGTGTCCATCCTGCGGGGCAACAAACGCATCAACATTCCCAAAGCGACAGACCGCATCTTCCCGCACGACCACATCCAGGTGATTGGCACCGACAAAGGGCTGGAAGCGTTCGGCGCCGCACTCAAGGCGGTCGAGACCCAGCTTCCGGAAGATTTCAGTACCGATGAGATGGTGCTCCGCCGCCTGCCCGTGGGAAGCAGTTCTCCGTTCCTGGGCAAAAACCTGGTGGAATGCGGCATCCGCGACAAATACCACTGCCTGGTGGCCGGGATAGAAAAACAAGACGGGACCTTGCACGTGCCCGATGCTCAAGCCCCACTGGAAGAGGACGATATCATTTGGATAGTTGGAGAACATAAGGACCTAGACGTAATCCTAAATCTGGAATAGTTTGCACCGCTTTCTTCGGTGCGGTACATTCACAGTGAAATTTCTTGAGAATCAGTAAAAAAACAGTATCTTTGTAGTACTTGTGAAGACATGTATTTATATGGCAAAAACGGTTTATACTGAAGATCAGGTTCGTGATATGGCACGGGAGAGACTCCATCTGGAAGAGACCGAGTCGGCCCATGCTGGCGTAGGCCAGCTCACCTCGTTCAATCAATTGGGCTTCCGGGGTGTGAAAGACCGTCCTGACGGTTGGTATTTGCCGAATGAGGCCCATTATCCTGCCCTTGTTCTGGAAGTTAAAGGCAGTAACGTCAACTTGAGCAACAAAGAACGCGAGGAACTCAAGAAAAATATTCGCATTGTCAAGACGCGTTACGAACATGTCGTCGGCCTGCTCTACAATGGGTACGAATTAGAGGTTTATAAAGATGATGAGTGGATGGTCGAAGAGACCGAGTTGATGGATAAAGAGCATTATCTTGGATTGTTTTCTGCAAATCGTATCAATAAAATGCTCATTTATTCATTGACACACAGCATTAACGATACTTTGCACTTCGATTTCCTCATCAAGAACCTCTACCACCGGATGATTTTCACCGCGTGTGCCTTGGTTGCCAAGCGCTACGGAGCCGCACTGGCAAAAGGCATGTCGTTCAGGCTTTTCACTACTGCGATTCGAGAGACATTGGAGAGTTCCCTGTCTGAGGATATGGCCAAAAACAAGAAACTCCAAATACTGATTGACGTTTTCTCGGAAATAAAGCTAAACACACTGTGCACGCAGGAGGCCATCAATCAGTTTATTGAGGATGTTTCAAAGATTTCTGACAACATTAACTCCGATTTCTGGAATGGCGAAGACGTGATGGCCATCTTCTTCAATGAGTTCAACCGCTTCAAGGCCAAATCGGAATCAGGGCAGGTATTTACTCCCGACCACATTACATCGTTCATGTATCAGATTACAGATACAACAAAACAAGATACGGTGCTGGATGCCGCCTGTGGGAGCGGTGCCTTCCTTGTTAAATCCTTATGCAACATGGTGAAGGAGGTCGGGGGCGTCCGTACCCAGGAAGCACGCGAGATAGCCCAGACGCAACTCTATGGCATTGAGTACGACCGCGAGATATTCGCCCTTGCCTGTGCCAACATGCTGATTCATAAGGACGGTAAAACCAATTTGGAACACATGGACAGCCGTTCTATAGAAGCGGGTTGGTGGATGCATGACAAACCCATCACAAAGGTGCTGATGAATCCGCCTTTCGAGAACAAATACGGGTGTCTGGATATCGTGGAGAATGTGCTATATCATGTCCCTGCCGGAACCATATGTGCTTTCATTCTGCCCGACAACAAATTAGAAAAAGCCCGAGGGCGTGTACGCCGGTGGATGCATTCCCATAGACTGACTAAAATAATTAAGTTGCCCAAAGAAATCTTTTCAGGGGTCACAACAAGCATCTTCATGTTTACCGTGGGAACGCCTCAGCGCAAGCAGGAGATTTTCACCTGCTATATGTCAGAAGATGGTTTGGAGACCATCAAAAACCAGGGACGCCATGATATTAGAGGTCGCTGGGAAGCAATTGAACGTCAATGGGTTGAAATTGTCCGGAAGCAGACAGGAAGCGACACCATCAAATGGATTCATCCTGACGAGCATCTGAGTTATCAGGAGGACATCAAGGTGCCATTGCCCACACGTGCTGATTTTATGAAACGCACGTTGGCCTACGCCTTGTTTAAACAGAAGATAGAAGAGCAGCCGTTTTTTGAAAATGCCATGGATCACCTACTCTATGGCGCACCTTTGGCCAAAGAGTACGAACAGTTTTTCGCGCCCGCCGGATGCGCTGAGATGACGCTCAATACCAACCAATGGAAAAGTTTCCGTTTGGGAGGAAATGACGGTCTGTTTACCATTAGCAAGGGTAATCGCCTAACGAAAGCAGACCAACGTGACGGACGTATCAATTTTGTGGGTGCTTCTGCTTTCAATAATGGTATCACCAATCATATCGGCAACGACGAACTGCTTTGTAAGGCGGGGACAATCTCGGTTTGCTACAATGGATCCATTGGTGAAGCATTTTATCAAGACCAGCCCTATTGGGCTACCGATGATGTAAATGTATTGACACCCAAATTCCCTCTTACGCCCTACATCGCCATATTTATTGCCACGGTTATCAAGAGCGAGAGCATAAAATATGCTTTCAACAACAAGTGGACAAAGGAGCTGATGGAACGGTCGGAAATAGCCTTACCCGCCAAAGCCGACGGAACACCTGACTTTGACTTTATGGAGCAATACATCCGGTCGCTACCCTATTCTAGTATGTTTGAAGGCAACTTGAACTAAAAAATAATCTCGTCCTTGTTTTAGGCAAATTTTAAGGACGAGAAGGTCGTTTTGCCCCTCTCGTCCTTAAATTCGAGCGTTTTTGAGGATGAGCCCGGTGCACCAGGCACACGCACTAGTTGAATAACAGCGCCATATCCTGCTCCAGGGCAGTGTGGGCCAGTTTCTCAGGAACAAAATCCCACTTTCCAATGACGGCGGGGTTGCCAATGACCTCCGGGTCGATAGAGCCGTTTTCCAGGAGGTAATCGTACAGCAGATTCCGGATTTCCGGATAGCGGGCAACGATGCGCTCGTCAATCTTGTCGCTGTCGATGCCTGCTTCCTTGAGCAGGTTGCCGCCACCGCTGGCGCGGTAGGAGGTCATGGCTACGTTGTAGGTGCGGCCCGGCTCGAATGCGGCGCCATCGGCCATGGAGGCAATGACGATGCGGCTGCCGAAGGGCTTGGTGACGTCCACCGTATAGTTGATGCCGGCGGCGGAGTCAAAGTTGTAGGCGCGTTCCACGAAGGACCAGCCCAGTTTCTGGTTGCGAGGGTCGTCCTTGCTCTGGATTTTGAGCACGTGGTCCGTGGGTTTGGCAATGGTGTTGATCCATTTGTCGTAGGAAACCTCCAGGTACTTCTGGATTTCTGCACCGGTCATGGTGACCACATAGAGTTGGTTCTCAAACGGATAGATGGTGAACAGGTCATTGAAAACCAGCGTGCCGGCCTTGACGTGGCCGTTGTAGGTGAGGGGAGCGCCGAAGGAAATCTGTGCCGGGGCCTGTGCCAGGCTCAGCGTGTGAATCAGGTTCATGTAGTCGCACATGCCTTTGTAGGCGTCGCGGGTGTAGAGCTCCGTGTTCAGGACCCCCACTTCTTGTAGGGTGAAGGCGCGCACCGCCTCAAAATCCTTGCGGAAATGCTCGCGCATGGCGGCATCGGCCTTCTCCGCTTTGACGGGAATAAGGTCGGTCTCGAAGGATTTGCTAACAATCTGTCCGCCTTCCACTTTCAGGTGCATTTTTCCGTGGGCAACAAAGCGGCTGTGGCTGCCGGAATTGAGCAGGGCGCTGCTGTCGCGGGTCTCCACATAGGGCCTGTGGTCGTGGCCGCAGATAATCCAGTCCACGCCTTTCACCAGGTTGAAGGCATCCAGGGCCTCGGCTTCCAGGACAGAACCGTCTCCTTTCCCGCAGGCGGAGTGCATGGCGGCCACCACCACATCCGGGTGCTCCTTGGCGCGCACCGCATCCACATCGGCCTGGATAATCTGGGCGATGGAAACGAAGTGCATGCCGCTCCAGAGGTCCTCGGAGAGCCAAGCCTTGATGTTGGCGTTGTTGTAGCCGATGACAGCTATCCTGAGGCCGGCTTTTTCCACCATTTTATATAAGGGGAAGTACGGCTTCCCATTGTCGTTGCGGATGGCGTTGCCCGCCAGGAACGGCGCGCCCGCTTTCTGGAGGTCGGCCGCTACGCGGTCATATACCCGGTGCCCGGTTTCTATGTCGTGGTTTCCCATGGCTACGGCGTCGTACTGCATGTACTCCAGCAGGCGGGGGAACAGGTGCGGCGTTATCGTATCGACATAGTTGAAATAGTAGGGAGCGTTGTCGCCCTGGAGGCAGTCGCCGGCATCTACCAGGAGGACATTCCCAAAGCCGTCGGCCGTGCGGACGCTGTCAATGTAATAGTTCATGGCAAAGAGCGACTTGCGCTGCTGGCCATCTACGTAGGTAGAGTCGAACCAGGTGCCATGTACGTCGTTGGTGGAAAGCACCGTGAGGGTGTAGTCCCCATCCTTGAGCCTGTGCGTGCAAGAAAGCAGCAGGCCACTCAGAACGGCTACGGAAATGAGAAAACGGGTTTTCATTATTATATTATTTTTAAAGCTTCTTCCGGTCTAGCCTCTGAATCCCTTCATTCTTTGCATTAGCGAGCCTGTGGCGACGCCCTTCATGAGTTTGCGCGTACCCTCGAACTGCTTCAGCAGCTTGTTCACCTCGGGAACCGAAGTGCCGGAACCGTCTGCAATGCGCTTGCGGCGGGAGCCGTTGATGGCCTCCGGATGCTCGCGCTCGTATGGAGTCATGGACAGGATGATGGCCTCCGTGCTCTTGAAAGCATCGTCAGGAATATCCACATCCTTGAGGGCCTTGCCTACGCCGGGAATCATGGAGGCCAGGTCTTTCATGTTACCCATCTTCTTCACCTGCTGGATTTGCTGATAGAAGTCCCAAAGGGAGAACTGATCCCTGGCCAGCTTTTTCTTGAGCTCGCGGGCCTGTTTTTCATCGTACTGCTCCTGGGCTTTTTCTACCAGGGACACAACGTCCCCCATGCCCAGGATGCGGTCTGCAATGCGGTCCGGATGGAAGACATCCAGCGCTTCCAGCTTTTCACCGGAACTCACGAACTTAATGGGTTTGCCCACCACCGCTTTGATGGAAAGAGCGGCACCGCCACGGGTATCGCCGTCCATCTTGGTAAGGACAACGCCGTCGAAGTTAAGGCGGTCGTTGAAGGCCTTGGCCGTTTCTACGGCGTCCTGGCCGGTCATGGCATCTACCACAAAAAGGGTTTCCGTGGGGTGAACAGCCTGGTGCAGGGCGGAAATCTCGTCCATGAGCTGCTGGTCTACGGCCAGACGGCCGGCGGTATCCACAATGACCACGCTGAAACCTTCCGCCTTGGCTTTGGCAATGGCGGCCTTGGCAATCTTGATGGGATCCTTCTCCCCCTCCTCCGTATATACCGGCACGCCGATGCTTTCTCCCAGAAGTTTTAACTGGTCGATGGCTGCGGGACGGAACGTATCGCAGGCGGCCAGCAGCACCTTCATGCCGCGCTTGGACTTGATTTGCAGGGCCAGTTTGCCGGAGAAAGTGGTTTTACCGGAACCATTGAGGCCGGCCACCAGGACCACGGCCGGATTCCCTTTCAGGTTGATGTCCTGCGCCGTGGAGCCCATGAACGCCGCCAACTCGTCGTGGGTGATTTTCACCATCATCTGCTGCGGCTTCACCGCCGTGAGCACATTGGCCCCCATGGCCTTGTCCTTTACGCGGTCGCAGAATTCCTTGGCCACTTTGTAACTTACGTCCGCATCCAATAAGGCCTTACGGATATCCTTGACGGTTTCCGCCACATTGATTTCGGTGATTTTCCCCTCACCCTTCAATATTTTGAAAGACCTTTCCAGCCTTTCGCTTAAGTTCTCAAACATATCAAATGCATTTGTACAACCTGCAAAGATACGGATTTTGGCGGAAGAATGGAAATCGTAAGAAAAATTTGCGAAAAAGCTGAAGTTTTGCACGAATCGGTAGAAAAATTCCGGAAAAATTGTACGTTTCTGAATCTGTATTCCGGGGAAGCGCCCTACCTTCGCTCCATGAAACGAAAACGACTTTGGGTGATGCTCCCGCTGGTAGCCGGACTCACCGCCTGTGACGACTTTGCCTTCAGGCATGATTGGCAAGAACAAGGAGAACTTCGCTGGGTGCTGGACGGGACTTTTCCGACAAAAGCCACTGCGGAGATTCCGGACACCAATGATTTCATTCTTAGCATCCGAGACGGCGGAGGTGCGCTCCTGTACGAAGGGAGCTACGGAGACTCGCCCCAATATCTAAAGGTGGATCCCGGATGTTATACCATTGGTATCGTTTCCCTGCCCTTCAGTTCCCCCGCCTTTGCGCGGCCGCAATATGGTGACGAACAAGTGGTGGTGGTTTCCGCCGGACAAAACCTGGTCGTGCACCTGCAATGTACGCTGCGCAACGCGGGCATCCGCCTCCGGATTGCGCCGGATTTCCTGACCAGCTTTCCGGATGGCGTCCTCTTTGTACAACAACGCGGCGTAAAACTGAAATACACCTATACGGAAAAGCGCATTGCCTATATGCGGCCGGGAGAGGTATCACTGGTCCTGTACAACAACGTGCAGGAGCAAACGCTGTTCACCCGCCAGCTGGAGGCCCGCGAGATTCTCACCGTGAACTTGTCGGCACCGGCGGCGGACGGAATCTCCGGCGGACAGGTGCAGGTAGCCGTGGACACAACAAAAATCTGGTCCGACGAAGATTATGTGATAGGCGACGACGGTTCCGGGAAAAACGACGGGAGCAGCTGGGAGAAAGCCATCGCCGTGGGAGAAGCGTCCGCGCATACAGGCAAGCAAGGCGTCTGGCTCTATGGCTATATCGTTGGGGGCGACCTCACATCGGCCGGTAAGACCGTAAAGACCGACGGCATTGCCAAGGACACGCACATCGCCCTTGCCGAACGTTCATCGGTCACGGAAAAACAAGCCTGCGTGGCGGTTGAACTGCCCAAAGGGAGTGTCCGCGACGCCCTGAACCTGGTGACGCATCCGGAACTCCGGGGACATCGGGTCTATGTAAAAGGGAATATCGAAGAACGCTATTTTGGCACTACGGGGCTCAAAGGCACCAGCGAATACAAGCAGCCTTAGAGCAGATGGTGGAACAGCCGCATGATGTGGGAACCCATCTCCTGGTACCATATGCGGCTGTTTTTCCATTCCGCATACGTCCATTCCCGGGTTCCATCCAAATCCTTCAGGAACTGTGCCTTGCAGAAGAGGGCGGTTTCCGCGTCATAGATAAAACTGTTCACTTCACTGTTGGTAAAGAAACTGCGCATGTCCAGGTTGGACGCGCCCACAATACTCAGGCGGTCATCGCAGACCAGCGTTTTGGAATGGATGAATTCTCCGCTGCGGTCATAGATACGGACTCCGGCTGCCAGACACTCGGCATACATGGCGCGGTTGGCCGGCCCAATCAAGGGCGTATCCACCTTTTCCGGCAGAATAATGCGCACATCCACCCCCCGCAAGGCAGCGCTCGTCAGCGCATTCAGGAAAGAACGGGGCGGAACGAAGTAGGGCGTATGGATGTACACATAATCCCGTGCATTCTGCAGAATCCATTCGTAGCCCAGCAGGGTGGCCGGCCGGGGATTGTCCGCCGCATCCGTAACCACCTGCATGCATTTGTCCTGCAGCGGGGCCTTCCACGCTATTGGTTCGGGGGCGGGGAAATAATAAGGCAGCGGACGGCTCAGGCGGCCGCCGGAGGATAGCCAGCTGTCAATGAAGGAAGCCTGTAAACGGGCAACCACAGGGCCTTCGATACGCAGATGCGTGTCCCGCCACTTATAGAAGTAATTGTCGTTCAGGTTCATGCCGCCGGTATAGGCCACTTTCCCGTCTATAACGACAACCTTCCGGTGATTCTGGCAATTGATACGCATCAGAAACGAGCGGAAGCCGTTGCGGATATGCGTATAGGGCAATACCTCCATCCCTTCCTTCTGCATGTTCCGGAAATAGGACCTGGGGATGTCGCGCCCAATCATGTTGTTGTTCAGGAAACGGACCTCCACCCCCTCTTTTACCTTTGCCAGCAACGCATCGCGCACTTCCCTGCCGGCTTTGTCGTTCCCGAAACGGAAGTACTCTATGTGGATGAACTTTTGTGCCTGGCGGATATCCTCCAGAAGGAGTTCCCGCTTCCGCAGGCCGGAAGTAATGATTTCCAGGGCATTCCCTTCATACAGCCGGTTTCCGTCGCCGCAGGCGCGCAGCAGCCGCACCAGCGGGCGCAGACTTTCCTCCACCCGGTCTGTATTGTGGTCCGGGAAAAGGCTGCCTGCCTTGTCCGCCGGCATCTGCCGGCCAAACATATCCAGCGTGCGGCCATGCAGCCGCTTCCGGACAACCTCCCGGCGGTAATTGATGCCGCAAAGGCTGTAAATGACCAGGCCGATGACAGGAAGAAGCGCAATGAATACCAGCCAAAACAACTGGATATCAGGGTCTTTCTCGCTGCGCAGAATTTGCCAGATGATGCCCAGAGCGAGAATGAACCGCAGAAAAAGCCCTATGATGAGTGTGAGTGGCATATGCATTGCGAATTTAATGATTTTCCGGGAGAATACCTATTTTTTCCTGAATCTTTGTATATTTGCATATTGGAGTTATAGAGGGATGAAAAACTATCTGGCCAAACTGGAAGAACAAATGCGGCTCCGCGCAGACAAAAATGCCCTGTGCGATTATGGCGGCGTATGCTATACTTATGCACAGGTAGCAGAACAAATTGAACGGTTTCATGTCTTCTTCCAAGCCGCAGGCATCCGCAAAGGAGACAAAATTGCCCTCTGCGCGCACAATTCCGCCCACTGGGCCATTGCCTTTCTGGCAGTAAACACCTATGAAGCTGTCATCGTCCCCATCCTTCCCAATTATACGGCAGAAGGCCTGGGCCAGCTTATCCGCCACTCAGACAGCCTGATGCTTCTGGCCGATGCCGATATCTGGAAAAGCCTTTCCTCCCAGGAATTCTCCCAGCTCAAAGGCGTGTTGGACGTTCAGGAAAACCGGCTGCTCTGGTGGAACGACCCCCGCATACAAAGCGCATGGGAAAACCGGGAGCAATTCTTCCAGGCCCGTTTTCCGGACGGCTTGGACATAAACGGCATCCACTATCCGGACTCCCCGGAGGCCACCGCCATCATCAACTACACGTCGGGCACCTCCGGAGACCCCAAAGGCGTCATGCTCAGTTACAAGGCCATGTCCGACATTGTCGATTACTGCCAGGAACACATTTACAACGCTCCGGAAAACCTGGTTTCCATGCTGCCGCTGGCCCATATCTACGGCCTGGCCATGGAATTCATCTACCCCTGCTGTACCGGATTCTCCATTTACTTCCTGGGAAAAGTCCCGTCCCCGTCGCTGCTCATCCAGTCCATGAGCGAAATCAAACCTTATCTCATGATAACGGTTCCGCGCATCATGGAAATGCTCTACAACAACCTCATCCGTCCCCAGCTGAGCACCCGCGGCGCCCGGGCCATCAGGACCGTTCCGGGGCTCCGCACTTCCTTCTACCGCTCAGTCGGGAAAAAGATGCTGACCACGCTGGGAGGCAACCTGCACACCATCATCATCGGCGGCGCTCCGCTGAACTGGAAGGTGGAAAGCGCCCTGAAAAAAATCGAATTGCCTTATGCCGTGGGATATGGCATGACCGAAGCCTGTCCGCTGCTGGCCTATGAGACACCGGAACACTTCGCCCCCGGTTCCTGCGGAAAACCCATCCATCAAATCCGGATAGACTCGTCAGAGCCGGACCGTATCCCCGGAGAAATCCAAACCCTGGGCCCCAACCTCTTTTCCGGTTATTATAAGAATCCTGCCGCCGACAAAAAAGCCCGCACGCCAGACGGCTGGTTCCGCACCGGCGACCTGGGCGTCATGGACGAGAGCGGCAACCTGTTCATCCGGGGACGCATCAAAGCGCTCATTTTAAGTTCTTCCGGCCAGAACATTTATCCGGAAGAAGTGGAACAGGTGCTTAGCCGGCACCCGCTGGTGGAAGAATCGCTGGTGCTGGACCGGGATGGGAAAGTTACGGCCCTGGTATATCCCTGCGCCGGCTCCGTTCAGGGGGACGACGAAGAAGCCATTGCCGCACTCTCGGACGACATCCGCAAGAAGAGCAACGCCCACTTGCCCAAATTCAGCCAGATTTTCCGCGTAGAACTGGTGGACGTGCCCTTTGAGCGCACGGCAAAAGGCAGCATCAAGCGCCATTTGTACCAATAAATGTCCTATTCCAGGTAGCGCCGCTGCAGGCGGAGACAATCCTCATAGCCAAACGCCATAGCCTCCTCCAGGTATCCCTGGACTGAGCCCCAGTTGGCATCTATGAGGTCCAGCGCATGATTGAAATTTTTCACGCTCACCCCCATGAAGGCGCGCACCACTTCCTCTTCCTCTTCACCGCCACCGGCGGCACGGACATCGGCACAGAGTTTTTCCACCAGGGGCCGATAAGAATCGTTGGAACGGTCAAAGTCCCGGATGATGGTGGCGCGGTCCGCCCCCAGGGCCCCAAGAACCAGCGCTGCTCCCATGCCGGTACGGTCCTTGCCCTGCGAACAATGCCACAGGACCGCTCCCTCTTCCGTTTCCAGGATCAGCGCCATGAAAGACGCATATTGCAGCTGCGAGAACTCGCTCAGCACCAGGGAAGGATAGAGTGCACGGCCCTTCTCCTGAAACATTTTCATGAACGAAAGCCGTACAATGTGCTTGGAAAGGTCTATCCAGGTTTCTTCCGGGATGGCCTCTTCCGACTGCTGTTCACGCGAGAGATCCAAGGTGGGCAGCGTAATGGATTCCGCTCCGGGGATGGGGCGGTCCGGTTGCAGGGAGGCTTCCGGAACGGAACGGAAGTCGAAGATGCGTTTGAGGCGGAAATCCTCCACGAGCCGCCGGACATCACCGTCCGTGGCATCATGCAGGTGGGCTGTCCGGAGCAAAAGTCCGTGTTTCACCGTTTTATTTCCAATTTTTATTCCGCCCAAGTCGCGGGCGTTGACAATACCCTCAAACATACATGCAAAGATAAAGAAAAAATCGCTATCTTTGTCTATCAAGATAGAAGACCATGGATACGAGAAAGCCCTTTGTAATTACCATCAGCCGCGAACTGGGTTCCGGCGGACGCACCATCGGCCGCAAGTTGGCGGCGCAGTTGAATGTCCGGTACAGCGACAAAAACCTGATTCAGAACCTTCGGGAAAAGTTCAACCTCTCCACCTATGAAATCGAAAAGATCAAGGGGACGAGGAAAAACTGGCTCACGGAGATGCTGGACATCGTTGCTCCAGTACCCAATTCCGGGGCCTACATTGGTTTCGAAGCCAACAAGGGGGACGATTGGAAACTGAACAAGGTAAAAGCGGATGATATCTTCCAGGCAGAGGCAGAAATTCTGAAGGGAATCGCAGCGGAAGGCTCCTGCGTCATTGCCGGCCGTTCCGGTTTCTTCGTACTGAAAGACCATCCCAACAAACTGGACATCTTTATCCAGGCCCCGCTGGATAAACGCGTAGAACGCGTCATGAAAAAGCAGAACCTCTCGGAAACGGAAGCCCGCACCGTCATTGCGTCGGTGGACAAAAGCCGCGAGACCTACATACAGCGTTTCGCCGGGACAAGCCGCTACGACACCCGTAACTATGACCTGGTACTGAATGTAGGCGACCTGTCAGACGAAGACGCTGTGGCCTGCATCCTCAAATACATCAAATACGCCAGCAAATAATCAGCGCCCGCAGATATTCTTGAAGTCGCAGATGGCGCAGGTTTTCGCGTCCCGGGTGCGACGGAAGGGCACGTTTACATCGACCATCTCGGAGAGCATATCCCGAAGTTTTTCCCGCACCAGCCGGATGAACTCCGGGCTTTCCGGTACATCCGGCAAGGCGCCGGTGTACAGACGGCCCGTACTGTAAATGGAATTGAGCACCCGCTCCCCTTTCAGCGTCGCATCGGCATGGGCGAAAAGGCCGTACACAAAAAGCTGGAGGGCAATTTTGGGGCGGCCGTTGTTGGACTCGCCAAAGAGTTTCTCCACCACTGCAGCAGCGTTGTCATCCGTAATCAGGAGGTCGTCGTCCTCCACCTTTCCGGTCTTATAGTCCACTATACGCACCTCGCCGGGCCGGTAACTGTCCATCCGGTCGATATAGCCTTTGATGCGAAAACCTTCAAAGGTGGTTTCACGGCGCAGTTCCAGCCCCAGGATACGGAAACCCGGCGAAGCGGAAGCCGCCAACAAGCCGATATCGTGCTTCAGCGCAGCACGCACATAATCCAGCAGCACTTCTTCCAAGACCAAATTGCGTCCGCTCACCTCCACGCTGTGCATTTCTTCCAGCACGGCGGCACGGATGAGACGGCGCAGCCGGGCGCTGTCTTTTTTCGCAGCCTCAAGATAATCGCGGGTAACCAGTTCCCGGCTGTACAGCTGCTGCATCACCCGGTGGAAGACATTGCCCAACATCCCGGCATCCAAGGATTCGGCCACCTCGTCCTCCGCCTGCAAATGTTCTACGAACTGGTAATAAAAACGGGCCGGACAATACAGATAGCTCTGCAGCGCGGAAGCCGACAGCACTCCGTTCCGGATGGTTTCCACATGGGCCTCCGTCTTGGGAATGGTTTCTTCCACCGCGACAGGATGCATTTCCGCACTGGCCGCCAAACGCTCCAGAGGCATATGGAAATGATATTCCAACTGCTTGATGTACCGGCTTTCCTCACCGGACTTCAAGCCCTCCGTGCGGCTGTCATACAGCAGCCACACATGCTCCGGGCGCTGAATCATGCGATAAAAATAGTAAGCCCACACGGCATCCTGGTACTCATAGGTGGGAAGGCCGAATCCTTTACGCAGTTCCGGCGGAATGAAGGAAGCGGAAAAACTCTTGCGCGGGAACATGCCTTCGTTGGCACTCAGGATAACCAGGTTCCTGAAATCCAGCGCACGGGTTTCCAGGGGGCCCATCACCTGCAATCCCTGCAGCGGTTCTCCCCGGAAAGGCACCGAAATCCCTTCCAGACTGGCTTCCAGAAGCCGGAGATGGGTAGCCGGAAGCAATTCCAGGTCCGTATCCTGCAAAATATTCAGCTGTGTATGGCAACGCTTGGCAAAATCCAGTTCCAGCAGCATATCCCCGGAAGCCGACAGCTGGCGGCCCACCAGGGCAACCACGTCGGAGAAATAGCGTTCCATAGCATGGTTCTGCCGGGCCGATGCCAGCGTCGGTTCCGTTATCACCGCCTGGAAAAACAGGTCCAGCACCGGGCCGCCCTGCAAATCCTCAAAGGGGATGAAATACTTGGCGTCCGCCTTCACCCGGGCAACGCATGCCATTTCCTCCTCCGAGAGCAACGCACGGAACAGACCGGAAGCAAACACCTCCCGCACCGTCCGGTGGTAGAAATACCAACCGTCCGGGCGGTGCCGCAGCCGCAGTTGCATTTGTCCGAGCGCCTGGAGAAGCGTATATACCGAACTGCCGCGCATGGGATAGCCCATGGTCACGTTCACATTGTCATGCTGCGGCGGGATGGAGTTCAGGAGCGGCAACAGCAGCGTCTCGTCCGGAAGGACGAATGCCGTTTCCACATCGCTCGCGGCCGCGGCCTCCTGAAGGATGTGACCGGCCAACTTGGCCTGCCCCACGGAAGAAGGCACGCTCACCACGGTAATCTTGGGCCTGGGAAGTCCCTGCGGGTCTATCGGGAACGCCTGCGGAAATTCCGTCACGTTCTTCCGCATAAAAAGAGAGGCCTTGTTGGCGGGATCCTGTATCTCCGTACTCACGAAATCCCAGACAAACTGGGCCAGGCCGGCATCCCGCATCCGGGAGAGCAACATACGCTCACATTCCGTCAGTGCATTCAGCCCCACAAATACAAACTGCCCGGTTTCCGGAAATACTGGAGAGAGCAAATCCACCGCCGGCGTACCCGCTTTCAACGCATCTGCCAGACTCCGGTACACCATGCCTTCATAGGCCATTCCCTTTTCCTGCAAACGCGCCCGGAACTGCGTGTACAGCGGGAAAAGCAGATTCCACAACTGGACAAAACGCGTTTTTATCTCACTCTCCTTCCCATCCCGGAAATGCGACAGGAACTGCTCGATGGCCGCGCGCTGGTTTCCGCTCAAGTACTCGAACGAATCCTGGATGGCCTTGAAATCCGACACATTCCGCAACAGGTCTTCCGCATGGACCAGATACTTGTCTATGTCGTCAAAATCCTGCAGCATCACCTCCCCCCAATAAATGAATTCATCCAGGGGCTCGGCGGCCGGATTCAGCGCGCGATAGCAGTCATACAGCTCCAGCAGCAGCCGGAGCCCGTCCGTTACCTCTACTTTATATACCGCATAGAAGAAATCGTTGATGGTAAACATGGGCGGAACCGGAAGCGGGACTCCCCCGCCCCGTTCCTTTACCTGTTCTCCCAAATACTTACGGAAGAAGACCATCGACCTCCGGTTGGGGAAAACGAAGCAATGCCGTTGTATGTCCGGGGCCTGGAAATAATGGGCGGCCACCTGCGCAAGAAAAGGTATCATAGTTTTCCGCTAAATTAGCAAAAATATCTGAAAAAATGCTTATATTTGCAATTGGAACTTTCTTTAGAAAGATTCTAAAATAAACACAATAAAAGGAAACCGATATGAAAAAGAAATTCAGATGCCTGGTATGCGGATACGTATATGAAGGCGAAAATCCTCCCGCAGAATGCCCGGTGTGCCATGCCAAAGCAGAAAAGTTTGTAGAACTGAAGGAAGAAGCCGGCAAGGACCCGCAGTGGGCCTGTGAGCACGTGATTGGCGTTGCAAAAGGCTGCGACCCGGAAGTATGGGCCGGCCTGCAGGAACACTTCACGGGCGAATGCTCGGAGGTGGGCATGTACCTGGCCATGAGCCGTCAGGCGGAGCGTGAGGGCTATCCGGAGATTGCCGACGCCTTCAAGCGCTACGCCTTTGAGGAAGCAGACCACGCCGCCCGCATCGCGGAGCTCCTGGGAGAGGTAGTATGGGACACCAAGACCAACCTCAAGAAGCGCTATGAGGCGGAAGCCGGCGCCTGCGAAGGCAAGCTGGCCATTGCCACCAAGGCCAAAGCCCTGGGCTACGACGCCATCCACGACACCATCCACGAGATGGCAAAAGACGAAGCCCGCCACGGGGCAGGCTTCTTAGGTCTTTACAAACGTTACTTCGGGAAATAGGCTTACCTGATCTCGAGCATGTATGGCAGCCGGGCGTAAACAGCGCTCGGCTGTTGTTTTGTAAGGGACTGCGCAGCCTTGGCGATGCTGGCAAACGGCGTATCGGCCAGAATGGAAGGCTCCTCGGGGACCTGGCCGAAGCTCATGAGCAATTCCTCCACCAAGGTGAGCGGCTGCGGATACCCTACTACCTGATATTCGTCGGAAGAATGGAAGTCCGCCAGGGCGGCCGCATAGGCAATGGCATCATCCAGGGTACCAATCTCATCCACCAGGCCAATCCGGAGGGCATCGGCACCGGTCCAGACACGGCCCTGGGCTATCTCGTCCACACGGGCGGGCGTCATGTCACGGCTGGTGGCCACCAGGTTCACGAAGGACTCGTAGATATCTTCCACGGAAGCCTGCATGTAAGCGAGTTCCGCATGGTCGAACGGACGCATGAGCGAGAACATGTCGCTGTGCTTGTTGGAACCGACGGCTTCCATCGTCACCCCGACCTTTTTGGTAACGCCGGAGAATTCGGGAATCATGGAAAACACGCCGATGGAACCGGTAAGCGTGGTGGCGTCGGAATAAATCTTCTGGCAGCCGTTGGAAATCCAGTATCCGCCGGAAGCGGCGTAATCACCGTAGGAGGCCACCAGGGGCTTTTCTTTTTGCAGGAGGTCCAGCGCCGTGCGGATTTTCACGGAAGCGGATACGCTGCCGCCGGGAGAATTCACGCGAAGCACCGCGGCCTTGACGCTCTTGTCCTTGCGGACCTGGTCGATGACCTGGACAAAACGGTCGGCAGCCACCTGGTCGTATTCCTTTCCTTCCACAATTTCACCGTCGGCATAAATCACGGCCACATTGTTGCGGCCGGGAAACGCTTTCACCCGGTCCGCCACGTAATCGGCAAAGGGCATGAGTCCCAGTTTCTCCGCTTTGTCCACCTGGGCAAGGGTACAGAGTTTGTCCAGCAAAGCCTCGTGATCTACCAGTTCGTCCACCAGCCCGTTGTTCAGGAAGTCTTCCGGCTGAATGAGCGAAAGGTTGTCCACCAGCGCGTTGAAACTTTCCTCGGAGAGGTTGCGCGACTGGGCGATGGCGCCGGAGAACACCTTCCAGCAGGAGTTCACCATTACCTGGTTCTGTTCGCGGTTTTCCGGCGAAGAGGCGGAACGGATGAACATTTCACCGGCACTCTTGTATTTCCCGTGCCGGATGAGCTGCACATGCACCCCTACCTTGTCCAAAAGGTCCTTCACAAAGGTAAGTTGGGCCGACAGGCCGATGAGCGTGGCGTTTCCGCCGTGCTGGGAGCCCATATATACTTTATCCGCAACGGAAGCCAGATAATAGGACCCGTTCCCGGGATTCTCCGTGTAAGCGATGACCGCCTTCCCGCTGCGGCGGAATTCCGCCAGGGCGGCACGAAGCTCTTCCGCGTGGGACATGCCCACGGCCATGCCGTCTGCACGCAGCAGCACGTACTTCACCGCCGGGTCCGAAGCGGCATTCCGGAGGGCGGCGACAGCGTCATGCATGCCCACGACAGGCGTCATGTCCAGGCTCATGGAAAACATGAGACCGGCGGCCTGCGGCATCTGGGCCTCCTGGGACTGCTCCCCCAAAACAAAGGCACTCATGTCCATATCCAGCACCCCTTGATGCGGCAGCGAGGAAGACCCGGAGGAGAGCGCTGCACCCAGAAAAACAAACAAGAGAAGAATCCGCAGGATACGGAGCACAATAAAGCCGCAGACAACGGCCAACAGGGTCTTTACAAAATCTTTCATACTATAAAACTAATTCCGTAGCATGGTTCCAGGAGATGTTCTCCCGATAAAAATTATTCAGATAGGCGGAGCCCATGGAAGGAAGGTACATGGACAGGCCGCAGACACGGTTAAGCGGCATGCTCAGGAATGAGCTCGTTGCAGCCTGATAGAGAATACAGGCATCCAGGGCAGCCTGCAGCCTGGCGGTTTCCTCCTCCGTAATACCAGCTTGCACCAGAATGTCCTTCAGGTCATAAAAATAGTGGCGGTCATAGCGGAAATACCCCTGCACCCTGTCGCCTTTCAAAGAATTTAACGCAGTACGATACTTGTCGAACAACTCCTTGCACACCGTTTCCAGCGCTTCCATCTTCCGCGTATCCACCACCGTAATGGTGGCGCTGCGGTTGCCGCCGGACTTCGCATCGTAATAGGCGAAATACGCACGGCACACTTCCACCGGATCCGACGGGGTGGCAAAAAGGTGGCTGGTAATGTTCTTGTAGTCAAAACCGTCGGCCAGCACCTCCGTGGGCGAGAATCCCACGATATCCGCCTTCCCTTTCAAGGCATGGGCCACCTCCACGCAGCCGGAAAGGCAGGCGTCAATGAGGCAATAGTCCAGGTGCATGGGAATGGCATCGGCAAAATCCGTCAATTCCATTTCCACGCCACCGTCGGGCGTAATGTCCTGGCCGATGGAACGGAGCCCCCACAGCGTGCCGGAGGGTTCAAATTTGGAAGGGTCGGAATAATAGCCGGAAGGCATCCAGCCGGAGGCATGGGAAGAGAATACGACCCCGTAACCAGCTGCAGGATACTTCGTTTCCACAAAAGAAAGCGCTTCGCGGATGGTCTCCTTGGAGCAGAGCGGGGTTCCTTCCGCCCAACTTTTTACCGTATCCCGGTGGACGCTTCCGTCCCGGCCGGACCACAGGCGGTACAAAACCGGCGCACGGGGCGTTGTGTAGTCCCCCCTGCTTACGGCGACACGTGCCAATACCAACAGCACATCCGCGTGGAAGGATGTGCCTGCCGGGACATAGCCGCTCTCCAAATCCTGCAAATCCTCTGCCAGGTAGCCGGCCAGCGAATTGTATCCGCCGGAAATCATCACCATGACCCGGCGTGTGGGTTCCGTATAACTCCGCTGTGCCTGACTGGAGCGGGCTGAACTGCCTCCACGGACGCTTCCCTGCTCAAAGTCCGGATCCTTGGAACAGGAAACCACGACTAAAAGCAAGGCTGCCACAAACAATATGAGCCTTTTTACCATAATTGGCAAAGTTAATGATTATTTTTGTATATTTGCACGTTATGAAGAATATAGTAAAAATGTTTTTTTGCGGAAGTGCCGCCCTTCTGATGGCCGGCTGCAATGCGCCCGAGACGGAGCGCAGCGCCCATGATTTCAAGTACACGATTGATTCCTTCGCAGACCTGAAAGTCATGCGCTACCGCATTCCGGGCTGGGAAAACCTGAGCCTGCAACAGAAAGAATACGCCTATCACCTGGCAGAAGCCGCCAAGTACGGCCGGGACATCCTCTGGGACCAGAACTGCAAAGACAACCTGCGCGTCCGCCATGCGCTGGAAGCCATTTTGGAGAACGCAGCCATTGATACGGAAGCAACTGAATATCAGGATTTTCTGGTCTATGCCAAACGGGTATTCTTCTCCAACGGCATCCACCACCATTATGCGGAGGACAAAATCTTCCCGGCTTGTTCGCAGGAGTATTTCGCCTCCCTGCTGGACGCCTGTGGCATAGAAGACAAAGGCCTGCTGGACATTATTTACAATCCGTCCGTATGGCCGCAGCGCCGGTCCACGGAAACCTCCGGAGACCTGGTAAAACTTTCCGCCGTTAACTATTATGAAAATGTCACGCGCGAGGAAGTGGAAAAATATTACGCCGGCATCGTTGATCCGGCAGACCCGGAACCGGTTTCCTGGGGGCTCAACACCAAAGTGGTGAAAGATCAGAAAGGCAAGGTAACGGAACTGCCCTGGAAGATTGGCGGCCTGTACTCCCCCGCCCTGGAGAAAATCTGCGAAGAACTGGCCAAAGCCCGTGAGGTGGCGGAAAACGACATCCAAAAGCGCGCGCTGGCCATTCTCATCGACTATTATAAAACCGGCGACCTGCGCAAGTGGGATGAATTTAACATCGAGTGGGTGAAGGATACCATCGGCACGGTGGACTTCATCAACGGTTTCATCGAGGACTACAATGACCCGCTGGGCCGCAAGGCTTCCTGGGAAGGCTACGTGAACATCAAGGACTTCGAGGCTTCCAAGCGCACGGAAATCCTGAGTGCCAACGCCCAGTGGTTCGAGGACAACTCGCCGGTGGACCCGCGCTTCAAAAAAGCCACCGTGAAGGGCGTCAGCGCCAAGGTCATCAACGCCGTGTGCCTGGCCGGTGACAGCTATCCTTCCACGCCCATCGGCATCAACCTGCCCAATGCGGACTGGATTCGTAAGGAGCATGGTTCCAAGAGCGTCACCATCGCCAATATCACCCATACCTATGACTATGCAGCACAGGAGCTGCCCACCAGCACCCTGAAGGAGTTTGCCTACGACAAAAAAGAAATTGAGCTGGCCAAGAAATGGGGCACCATCGCCGACGAAATCCATACGGACCTGCACGAGTGCCTGGGCCATGCCTCCGGGCAGTTGCTACCGGGCGTAAGCTCCACCGCCATGGGCGAATATGCATCGGCCCTGGAAGAAGCCCGCGCAGACCTCTTCGGCCTGTATTATACGGCCGATCCCAAGATGGTGGAACTGGGGATTATGCCGGATCCGGAGGCCTATAAGGCGGAATACGCCAACTACATCCGCAACGGCCTCATGGTGCAGTTCACCCGCGTGGAACTGGGCCGTCCCAATACGGAGGCACACATGCAAAACCGCAAGCTCATTGCACAGTGGTGCTATGAGAAAGGCGCCAAGGACAAGGTGATCGTGAAGAAGGTCAAGAACGGCAAAACATACTTTATCGTCAAGGACTATGTAAAATTGCGCGCCCTGTTTGCGGAGCTGCTGGCGGAGATTCAGCGCATCAAGAGCGAAGGCGACTATGCGGCCGGCAAAGCGCTCATCGAGACCTATGCCGTACACATAGACCCGGAACTGCACAAGGAGGTGAAAGCCCGTTACGAGGCCCTGAACCTGAAGCCTTACGGCGGCTTTGTGAACCCGGAAATCCAGCCGGTCATTGCGGAAGACGGCACGGTCACGGACTATGTCCCCGTTTACACGGACGATTATCTGGGCCAGATGCTCCTCTACGGCAAAAAGTACGGCACGCTGTGATTCAAGACTACAGAAATTACCTTAGACTGGAACGTAGGATGTCACCCAATACGGTGGCATCCTATTGTCATGACGTGGAGGGCTTTCTGGCCTTCAGTGAAGTGGAGCCCCGCACCGTGACCACCTCAGACATCGAACAGTATCTGGGAAAGGTGACGGCAGACGGTCTGTCCAAGCGCAGCACGGCCCGTCTGCTGAGCGCCCTGCGCAGTTTTTTTGGCTGGTGCGTGGAGGAAGGCGAGGTGAAGGAGAACCCCTGCGACCGGGTAGATGCTCCCAAACTGGGGAAATACCTGCCGGAAGTGCTCAGCGTGGACGAAGTCACGGCCATCCTGGAATCGGTGGACCTCAACGCGCCCTTCGGCAAACGCAACCGGGCCATTCTGGAAGTGCTTTACGGCTGCGGCCTCCGCGTGAGCGAATGTGCAGGGCTACGTATTTCTCATGTGCACCTGGACGAGGGTTTTGTAGATGTCATCGGCAAGGGAAACAAACAGCGGCTGGTTCCGCTGGGCGAAGTTGCCGCCGACGCCCTCCTCGCCTACCTGCCGGAACGCCCTGCCCCGGCCACAGCCGCCTGCGAAGATTTTCTCTTCCTGAACCGATTCGGAAAGCCCCTCAGCCGCGTTTCCCTGTTCAAACTGGTAAAAGAACAAGCCATGGTGGCCGGTGTGCAGAAAGAAATATCACCCCATACCTTCCGGCATTCGTTTGCGACACACCTGATAGAAAACGGGGCCGACTTACGCATTGTGCAGGAGATGCTGGGACACGAGAGCATCCTTACCACGGAGATTTACACGCATATTGATACCTCTACCTGGCACAAAATGGTGCTGCAACATCATCCAAGGCAGAAATAAAATCGAGTAGGAGGAAAACAAAAGCAGTGAGTTTTCCTCCTACTTTTGTTTTCCGACCTCTCACACCACCGTACGTGCCGTTCGGCATACGGCGGTTCCTTACACTCTGTGCAATTGAGCATAGTA